>JGI10211J34971_10001299_pt1 | contig 20788 bp, 19 predicted proteins | sample Etolagsediment_FD_34971 | JGI IMG/M metagenome (IMG submission 34971)
CGCAGTCCGAACGCGCTGCGAAAACCCGAACGAAAACCGGGGCAAGAAACTTAAATGCAGAAAATATTAAATTTCGAAACGTAAGCTTAAGAATCTTCAGTTATGCGAAGCACTCAGAAAGGGGCTTTGAGACATGCATCGCCATAAACCGCAGACGAAACCGAGAAACGGACTTGTCGCCGCGTTAGATATCGGCACGACCAAAATTTCGTGCCTGATCGCGCGTCAGGAAGGCACGCGTCCGCCGCGGGTTTTAGGCATTGGTCATCACGCCTCTGCAGGGGTGAGGCATGGCGCCATCGTTGACATGGATGATGCCGAAGCCGCCGTGCGCGCCGCCGTCGGCGCGGCGGAAGAAATGGCCGGGACCAACATTCACAGCGTCAACGTGGCGTTATCCGGCCCGGTCTTCAAATCGCGTCTGGTGGCGTATGATATCGGTATTGCCGGGCACGAAATTGGCGATCAGGATTTGCGCAAAATCTTAGATGCCAGTCGGCTGGCCTCGGAACTGCCCGAGGATCAAGAAATTGTTCATTCTATTCCCGTTGGTTATTCCATCGATGGAAACCGCGGCGTGCGCGACCCGCGGGGCATGTTTGGCGACCGGTTGGGGGTCAACTTGCATGTGATCACAGCCTCAACCAATGCGCTGCGCAATCTCGACACCTGCCTACACCGCTGTCATCTGGAAGTGGAAAACCGCGTTGTCGGCCCCTATGCCAGTGCCTTATCGGCTTTGGTCGAAGATGAAATGAAGCTGGGCGTCACCTTGATTGACATGGGCGGCGGCACCACCAATATCTCGGTCTTTTTCGATGGTGAATTGGTCCATGCCGATTGCGTTCCGGTGGGGGGCGTAAACGTCACCAACGACATTGCGCGCGGTTTGTCGACGCCGGTGCAACACGCCGAGCGCATGAAGACGCTTTACGGCAACTGCATGCCGTCTCCAAGCGACGACTTGGAAGTCATCAAAGTGCCGCTGATCGGTGAAGAGCAAACGGGCGAAACCAATCCGGTAGCGCGTTCCATGCTGGTGGGAATCATCCGTCCCCGCATCGAAGAAACGTTCGAATTGATCCGCGAGCGTTTGAACAGTGCCGGGTTTGAAAAACTATCGGGGCCGAGAATTGTTTTGACCGGCGGCGCCAGTCTGTTGCCGGGGGTTCGGGAAATGGCCGGGAGCATTTTAAACAAGGCTCAAGTGCGCATGGCAAAACCGCGTTACTTGGAAGGTATGGCAGAGGCTTCTTCGGGGCCACAGTTCGCAGCTTGCGCAGGATTGATCTATTATGCGCTTGAATCTACGGGTGAATTATCAGGGCGTACGTATCGCCCAAAGGACCAGCCCGCCAGCCGTTTGGGTCGTATCAGCCAATGGCTACGGGAGAATTTCTAGCCGTGTAAGTACAACTCAAATAACTGAGTCAGAAATGACCAAGGACTCAGGTGAGACTCGCTAAAACAAAATGGTCGATTCGTCCCTAAAAGTTACTAAATTTTAAGGGTTTTTGGTCACTAATGAAGAAACGGGCGGAGTGTGGAGTTGCATCATGAGCATTAATTTAAGCGTACCCAAAAACGAAACAGTCGAGTTGAAGCCAAGGATCACCGTTATCGGTGTCGGTGGCGCAGGTGGCAATGCCGTCAACAACATGATCAACGCGAAGCTTGAGGGGGTTGAATTTATCGTCGCAAATACCGACGCTCAATCGCTCGCTTCTGCCGCAACGGATCGACGCATTCAGTTGGGTTCGGGATTGACTCAGGGGCTTGGCGCGGGCTCGAAACCAGACATCGGTCGCGCTGCCGCCGAAGAAACCATTGACGAATTGAACGAGCAGCTCAAAGGCTCGCACATGGTGTTCATCGCTGCCGGTATGGGTGGTGGAACCGGTACCGGAGCTGCCCCCGTTATCGCCCGCGCTGCCCGCGATCTCGGCATCTTGACGGTCGGTGTCGTCACCAAGCCGTTTCAGTTCGAAGGCCAACACCGCTATGGCATCGCGGAAAAAGGCATTCTTGAACTTGAACAGTATGTCGATACGCTGATCATCATTCCCAATCAAAACCTGTTCCGCATCGCCAATGAGAAGACCACCTTCGCCGATGCCTTCAAAATGGCCGACGATGTGCTCTATTCCGGCGTGCGTGGCGTGACCGACTTGATGGTGATGCCGGGCTTGATCAACCTGGACTTTGCCGACGTACGTTCTGTGATGAGCGAGATGGGCAAGGCGATGATGGGCACGGGCGAAGCCGAAGGCGAACGTCGTGCTTTGGACGCTGCCGAAGCGGCCATCTCCAACCCTCTTTTGGACGACACCTCCATGGCGGGGGCTCGCGGGGTGTTGATCAACATCACCGGCGGTGCCGACATGACGTTGTTTGAAGTGGACGAGGCGGCAAACCGGATCCGTTCGGAAGTCGAAGAAGACGCTTACATTATTTTCGGTTCCACGTTTGATGAAACCCTCAATGGTCGTATGCGGGTGTCCGTGGTGGCGACCGGTATCGATGCCGAAAGCATGGTTCGTCCGGCTCCTGCGGTGTTGAGCGTTCAAGAAGATACCATCGCACGCAAGACCGTTCCGCAAGCCGAGGTGGCACGGCAAGCGACCGTTTCTGTTGTCGCTACGGCCCCCAACGTTGCTGAAGTGTTGTCACAAAACTTTGTCTCTGAGCCCGTTGCCACACATGACGGGGAAGGTGATGCCGACCCTGTGGACGATCCCGTCATGCACAATGCAGATATGGACGATGCCATCGCGCGCGAAGGTGCTTCTGACGAAGATTTCGATGATGAAAACATGGGCGCGCCAGAACCCGCCCGCATTCCGGAACGCTTCAACGCGCCGGTGGCCATGCCGTCTCAGGGTTCAACGGATGCCTTTATTCCGCCTGCACCGACCAGTTCGAAGAAAAACGATGACCGTCACGAAGTCGATCCTATGGCTGAAGCCGCCATGGTCAACGGTTCAACGGGTGCCGCTCCGGCACGCTCAGCCGTAAATAAGGGGCCGAGTTTGTTTGAACGGGTCACCGGCGGGGCGAAGCACAAAGTGTCCATGTTCGGTCAGTCCATTTCGGATGCCGTCGAAAGCCGACCCTCTACACAGTTGCGCACTTCGGCCTCTGCCGAACTGACGCTGGGTGGGCTTGACCCCGAAGAACGACTGCAGCCAAGTCAGGCTGAAGACGACCTTTTGGACATCCCAGCATTTCTCCGTCGTCAGGCAAATTAGTCTTTTAAAATGAATGTGTTAGCTGCAGTAAAACCTGTAACAAAAGGTAACACAGTTTGATTTGAGCGCTTCAGTCTTGGGTGGTAAGCCTTATAACTGAAGCGCTCTTCCTTTTTGGGTGCAAAGCGAGCCTACAGGCCAAAAGCGACATAAGCTTCGAATAGAGCCTAAAGCGATCAAATTTTAGGGTATTGGGGAACACACCGTGATTAAGCAACAGACCTTGAAAAGCGCCATCAGCTGCACAGGCGTCGGACTGCATTCCGGTGAAAAAATCTCCATGACCCTTTTGCCTGCTGATGCGGATACCGGCATTGTTTTCCATCGTACGGATATCGCGGGCGGTGGCGCTGTTATTCCAGCAGCCTTCGATCAAGTTTGTGATTCCCGTTTATGCACGACCATCGGCTCTGAAAAAGGCAAAACCATCGCCACCATCGAACATCTGATGGCGGCTCTGGCCGGTTCTGGCATCGACAATGCGGTGATTGAAGTTGGCGGCCCGGAAGTTCCCGTTATGGACGGCAGTGCGGCGCCCTTTATGTTTCTCATCGATTGTGCTGGCGTTGCAGAACAAGATGCGCCGCGTAAAGCCGTGCGGGTTTTGAAGCCGGTTTTCATTGAAGACGGTGGCAGGTTGGCGAGCCTGGTTCCGGCTGACGGCTTCTCGATCGAATTTAACATTGAATTTGACAACGCCGTGATCGGCGCGCAATCCATGTCGGTTGACCTGACCGATAACGTCTTCAAAAATGAAATCGCCCGCGCCCGGACCTTTGGTTTCTTGCATGAAGCCGAAGCCTTATGGGCGGCTGGTCTGGCCAAGGGGGCGTCTTTGGACAACGCCGTGGTCGTCAGTGGTGACCGCATTTTGAACGAAGACGGTCTGCGTTTCGAAGATGAATGTGTGCGTCACAAGATCCTCGACGCGGTGGGGGATTTGTATCTGGCCGGGGCAACCCTGATGGGCCATTACACGGGCACGCGCGCCAGCCATGCCTTGAACAACGCCTTGTTGCGCGAGCTGTTCTCGGACCCGGCGAATTACGAGATTGTCGATGTGAGCGCTCCTGTTTCGCGCTTGGGGGCAACGGGCTCTTCCTGGGCTAAAGAATCGGTCGCGGCCAGCCCGGCAACGGCATAATTTCACGCTTCATCTTTACGTTTAAAATTCACGAAATGTTCCGATTCGCGCTCAAGGTTCGTGCTCTGTGCGTGCCGGTTTGTCTTTTGCGTCTGAAAAACCCCTCAAAATCCCCGGATAAACGCCATTTTTAGGCGTTTTTGAAGAATGCGCGAAAAGCGATAAGGGGCGCTGGACAGACCCGCGCGGGGACGTGATATAATCCGCCACATCCTAGATTGTGCTGGGACACGTAACGGAAACAAAAGCCCATGACGTCACCGATTTATTTTTCCAAAAGCATCTTATTTCTGGCCGCAACGCTTGCGTTGATGGCGTGCTCCGGTAACAAGGCTGAAGAAAAATACGAAGAAGTTGCGGTGGAAAAACTGTACAACACCGCCGTTGATTTATTGGAGCAGGGCAAATATGGCGAAGCTTCAACCCAGTTTGATGAGGTTGAGCGCCAGCACCCGTATTCCAATTGGGCGACCAAAGCACAAGTCATGGCCGCATACAGCCTCTATCAAGCCAACAAGTATGACGAAGCCGTGGTGGCGCTGGATCGGTTTATCCAACTGCACCCCTCCAACAAAGATGCGGATTATGCCTATTACCTAAAAGGGCTTTGTTATTACGAACAAATTTCGGACGTTGGTCGCGATCAAATGATGACCCAACTGGCGCTCAAAACTTTGGATGAGCTCACCACCCGTTTCCCGACCAGCCAATACGCCCGTGACGCTAAGCTGAAGATCGAACTGACCTATGATCACTTGGCGGGCAAAGAAATGGACATTGGGCGCTATTATCAGGCCAAGGGTCAGTATCTCGCCGCCATCAATCGTTTTGATGCGGTGGTTAAGAAATACCAAACCACAACCCATACGCCTGAGGCCCTGTTGCGTTTGGTGGAATGCTATATGGCCCTAGGGCTGCACGCTGAAGCAAAAAAATCGGCCGCCGTGCTGGGCCACAACTTCCCGGGCAGTTCGTGGTACGTTGATGCGTATGCCTTGTTGGAAGACCCGACCATCAGAGAACCGGATCAGAAACCTTGGTACAAACCCTGGTGATAGCGCAAGGATTGCCTGTCGATGTTAAGCCGTCTGTCCATTCGTGATGTGGTGTTGATCGAGCGACTGGAACTCGATTTCAGTCAGGGGTTGTGCGTTCTGACGGGGGAAACCGGAGCGGGCAAGTCGATCTTGCTGGACAGTTTGGGCTTGGCCCTGGGCGCCCGGGCGGAAGCGCGCTTGGTGCGCCATGGCGCAGACCAGGCGATCGTGACGGCCGAATTCGATTTGCCAGCCAACAATCCCACCTACGCTTTGCTGGAAGAACATGGCCTGAGCGTTCATGGTGAGCCCTTGATGTTGCGCCGCACGTTGGGCACAGACGGACGTTCGCGGGCGTTTATCAACGACCAAAGCGTCAGCGTCGGCCTGCTGCGTCAAATCGGCGAAGAACTGGTGGAAGTTCACGGTCAGTTCGACAATCAGCGTTTGCTCAATCCCGCAACCCATATCGGTTTGTTGGACGCCCATGGTGGACACGGCGCGTTGCGTAGAGAGGCGGGCCGCGCCCATCACATTTGGCGCGAAGCCGTGCGCGAACGCCAGCGCGCCGAAGACGAATTGGAAACGGCCAAACGCGACGAAGACTATTTGCGCCATGCAGTTGAAGAATTCCGCGCCTTAAACCCCGCAGAAGGGGAAGAAGCGCATCTGGCCAACGAACGCCAACTGCTGATGCATGGCGAAAAGCTGATCGACGCCATGAATGCGGCCAACAAGGCGTTGGAAGGCGGCCATGGGGTTGAACGCATGCTGCGCGATGCTCTGCGCGCCTTAGAACCCGTTGCCGAAAAAGCCGAGGGCTTGCTGGATGCGACCTTAAAAGCGTTGGACAGCGCGGCGGAACAGGTGGCTCTGACGGTTAACGAGCTCGACATTGCGGCGGGACGGGTCGATTTGGACCCGCGCCACCTTGAACAAGTCGAAGAACGTTTGTTTGCGTTGCGCGCCCTTGCGCGCAAGCACAATGTGGATGTGGTCAACTTGCCCGATTTGTTTGCCCGCCTCACGCAACAGTTGGAAGGCATCGAGTCTGGCGGTCAGCACCTGGAACAGTTGGCCCATGCCGAGGCGCAGGCGCGGGGCGCGTATGCACAGGTCGCCAGCGCTTTGTCCCAAGCCCGGCGCGAAGCCGCATCGGGGCTGGATAAGGCGGTGCGCACGGAACTGGAACCTTTGCGCCTGGGAACGGCGGATTTTCGCACCACCATCGCCACCAGTGCGGATGAGGCGTCGTGGGGCGAAAGCGGTTGGGATCGGGTCGCCTTTGAAGTCGCAACCAATCCCGGTGCACCCGCGGGGCCGCTGGGGAAAATCGCTTCCGGCGGTGAACTGTCGCGCTTTATGTTGGCGCTGAAAGTCGTATTGGCCCAATCGGACCCCGTGCCGACGCTGGTGTTTGATGAAGTCGACAGCGGCATCGGCGGCGCGGTTGCCGATGCGGTCGGCCAACGTTTGGCGCGCTTGGGCGAAGACGTGCAAGTCTTGGTCGTCACCCACAGTCCGCAAGTGGCGGCGCGCGGCTTGGCGCACTGGCATGTGTCCAAAAGCGAAGAAAGTGGGGCAGTGCGCACCTCTGTGACGACCCTGAGCAGGGCTGAGCGCGCCGACGAAATCGCCCGCATGTTGGCCGGTGCCAACGTGACCAGCGAGGCCCGCGCGGCTGCCCAAAGCCTGCTGGCCGGAGCAGCTGAATGACGTCTTCATTGCGTGCGATGCCGGTCGAAGACCTGACATCCGTCGAAGCCGATCAAGAACTGGAAGCCTTAGCGCGTGAAATCAAAGCTCATGATCAGCGCTATTATCAAGACGACGCGCCCACCGTGTCGGACAGCGAATACGATGCGCTGCGCCAGCGCAATCTGGCCATTGAGGCGCGCTTTCCCCTGTCGGTTCGTCCCGACAGCCCGACCCACCGGGTCGGCGCGGCTCCGGCATCGGGCTTTGGCAAAATCAAGCACGCCAAACCGATGCTGTCGTTGGGCAACGTCTTCGACGAAGCCGAACTGCAAGACTTTATCGACGGTATCCGGCGCTTTTTAAAAGAGCTCAGCGACAACCCTGAAATCCCGTTGGAAATGGTCGCCGAACCCAAAATCGACGGCCTCTCCATCTCGTTGCGTTATGAGCATGGCAGGCTGGTTCAGGCCGCCACCCGTGGTGATGGGGTTGAGGGCGAAGACGTTACCCAGAACGCCCGCCACGTCACCGATATTCCCCAGACGTTGCCCAGCGGTGTTCCCGATATCTTGGAGGTGCGGGGCGAAGTCTATATGTCCAAAAAGGATTTTCTGGCCCTCAACCAGCGCCAGCTTGATGGAGGCGGCAAAGTCTTCGCCAACCCGCGTAACGCCGCCGCCGGATCGTTGCGCCAATTGGACAGTTCCATCACCGCCAAGCGCCCGTTGCGCTTTTTTGCCTATGCCTATGGCGAGGTGAGCGAAGTGCAGTGGCCGACTCACGCGGCGTTTATCGAATTGTTGAAAATCTGGGGTTTCGCCGTGAATCCTTACACGCGGGTGTGCGACGGTATCGATCACATCTTGGCGCACTATGAAACCATTCAAGACCACCGAACGGATTTGGATTACGACATCGACGGTGTTGTTTACAAGGTCAATCGCCTGGATTGGCAAGACCGATTGGGCTTCGTCTCCCGCGCCCCCCGGTGGGCCATCGCGCACAAATTCCCGGCGGAAAAAGCGGTCACCACCGTCAACGACATCACCATTCAGGTGGGCCGCACCGGAGTCTTAACCCCGGTGGCGGAACTGGAACCCATCACGGTCGGCGGCGTGGTGGTGAGCCGTGCGACCCTGCACAATGCGGACTACATTCGCGATCTTGATATTCGCATTGGCGACCGGGTGCGCATTCAGCGGGCGGGGGATGTTATTCCGCAAGTGTTGGAAGTGGTTGATGATGGCGATCATCAAGATCGCGCCCCTTACGTCTTTCCCGTCGTCTGTCCGGTGTGTCAAAGCCACGCCGTGCGCGAAGAGGGCGAAGCGGCGACGCGCTGCTCCGGCGGGCTGGTGTGTGCGGCCCAGGCGCATGAGCGGTTGAAACATTTTGTATCGCGCAACGCCTTTGATATTGAAGGTTTGGGCGGCAAGCACATCGAGGCCTTTTTTGATGCCGGCTTGATCAAAACCCCCGGCGACATCTTCCATTTAAAACCTGAGGCGCTCAAGGGTCGAGAAGGGTGGAAAGACAAATCGATCCAAAACTTGATTGATGCCATCGATGCCAAACGCACCATTGAAATGCCGCGCTTTGTGTTTGCCTTGGGCATTCGCCAAGTCGGTCAAGCGACGGCGCGGCTGTTGGCCAAACAATACGGCTCCATGGAGGCGCTGCGCGAAGCCATGAAGGGGGCAAGGGTTATCGGTTCTGAGCAATTGGAAGAATTGCTGTCCATTGATGGCATCGGCGCCAGCATGGCCAAGGACTTGGTCGAATTTTTTGCCGAGCCGAAAAACAACGAGGTGCTCGACCAATTGCTGCAAAGTGTCACGGTCGAAGATTTCACAGCCCCCAGTACGGAAGGCTCTCCAGTCGCTGGAAAAACCGTCGTCTTCACCGGCAGCCTGGAGACCATGAGCCGTGGTGAAGCCAAGGCCAAGGCCGAAAGCTTGGGCGCAAAGGTGTCGGGCTCCGTTTCCCAGAAAACCGACTTCGTGGTCATTGGTCCAGGGGCGGGCTCAAAAGAAAAGAAAGCCCGCGAATTGGGCTTGAAGGTGCTGAGCGAAGCCGAATGGATTGCGCTGACGTCGTTTTAGTATCGCTCTACAACCTCTCCGATAATTTCCAAAACTGCCACATACTTGCAACCGTTCTCGCCTAACCTTGGGATAGACAGTGTGTCGCAAGGGAAATGGGGGAGGACTTTGCGGTGTAGACCTTTCGTAGGGAAAAATCCACAGGATGAGGATTGAGACGAATGTTGAGTGCCGAGGATTCCGAAACCCGTGATGCAACTCCCGATTTCCCCAACTTCAAGGCGTTTTGCCACATAGACCTCAAAACACGCCTGCAAAAAACACCTGCCAGAGAGGCGCAGCATGCCGAGTTTCTGGCTTATATGAGCCATGAACTGCGGACCCCGTTGACGGCCATACTTGGCTTTACTCAGGTGATCAAAATGGCCAAGGATGCCCCTGAACTGGGGCTCAAACCTGAAGAATACATCGATCACATCGACGTTTCTGCACAGCAATTGATGAAGATTATTGAAGCCATGTTGAGCTACTTGGAAGCTGTCTGTGAAATTGAGGCTGCGCGTCAATCACAAGGCGAAAGCGCGCAGCTCAAGACAGAAAAAAGGCTCCCGACATGAGTGGGAGCCTTTGATTTTTCTGCGATCGTCGGCAAGTTTAGTGCAGCTTGCCTTCCATATTTTTAATGGCCGTGTCGATCAAAGCGTCAGCCTTGGTGGCGGAAACGTCTTGTTCCAAGACCCGCTGGGTGGCTTCCATGGCGATGTTGATGGCCAGGGTGCGGACCTCGGCGATGGCTTGAACTTCGGCTTGAGCGATGCGGTCTTTGGCCAACCGTTCGGCACGCTTGAGGCTGGCGTCGAGTTGTTCGGCAGCCTCTACGGACAGGCGCTCGGCCTCATCCTTGGCGGCTTTGACAATGCTTGCCGCTTCCTTCAACGCTTCGTGCTGCTTCTTTTCATAGGAAGCCAGAAGTTCTTGAGCCTCTTCGCGAAGGCGCGTGGCTTCTTCGATCTGGTCTTTGATCTTCTGCGCGCGGTCATCAAGGCTTGAGGCCATCGCGGCAAAAAGCTTCTTGCCAAACAGAACGAAGAACAACACGAACGCAACGGCGACAAAGAACGTGGTGTCTTGGTAGAACGGCACGTGATGCACCGCCTCATTCGCTAAGGCGTGTCCCGCTTCGGCGGCGGCTTCTACAGCCGTTTCAGCGGCAGCTTGGGCTTGGTTGATCAGCATGTGCGTCTCTCCTTATGCCCGGCTTTTCAGGGCTGCGCTGATAGCCGCCTTGAGGGAGGCCTCTTTCGGGGCTTCGCCAATCAGCTTTTCAACAGCGCTGGCTGCAACGTCTACAGCCACATCCATAATGCCGGATAGGGCTTCGTCACGGGCCTTTGCGATGGCCTTTTCAGAAACGGCTATTTTGGCCTGCAGATCGGTATTGAGTTCGGACTGGCGCGCACTGGCTTCAGCTTGCGCCTTGTCTTTGACCTCGCGGATGGCCGAAATGGCCTTTGCCCGCGCTTCTGCCAATGAGGCTTCATAAGCTTTGGCGGCGGCGTCGGACTGAGACTGCAAGTCGTCGGCTTTGGCGAGGTTGTCGTCAATACGTTGCTGGCGTTCTTCCAAGACATCACCGATTTTCGGCAAGGCCATCTTGGACATCAGCACGTACAAAATGACGAACGTGATGGCCAGCCAGATCAGCTGCGACGAGAAGTTTTGCGGGTCCAATTGCGGCAGACCGGCGCCAAGCGCAGGAGAGGCAACAAACGATGCCCCCAAACTAACAGCAATTGTAGAATTCAGAATCCGCATGTGCGGGCTCCTGCCTGTTGGTGTGACCTAAAGGTAACGGGCGTATGGTGCCAAGGACGCGTCCTGAGACGGGAGGCCTTGGCACCGATAACCAAAAACCAGCTTAGAATACAAACAGGATCAGCATTGCGATGACCAGTGCGTACAGCGCAACAGCTTCAACCAGGGCGAAGCCCAGGATGGCGCGGCCGAAGACTTTGCCTTCAGAAGCTGGGTTGCGAGCGATCGCGCTGATCAGGGACGCAAAAATGTTGCCAATACCAGCACCAACGCCACCCAGACCAATAACAGCCAGACCAGCACCAATCATCTTTGCAGCTTCGAGTTCCATGGTTTATTTCCTTATGCTCGTTCAATGTGAACAGAGGGTTGAGTTCAGTGTTTGGGCGTTCGGCCCTTTGTCTTCAAACTTAATGCAGGTGGATCGCGTCGTGGAGGTACAAGCAGGTCAAGACCGTAAACACATAAGCTTGCAAAAACGCGACCAAAAATTCAAAACCGATCATCAAAACGTCAATACCCAAGGGCAAAATACCGGCAAAGCCCAGCGGCACGATAAAGCCGGCGAACACCTTCATCATGGTGTGGCCGGCCATCATGTTGGCGAACAGACGAACAGAAAGGCTGATCGGGCGCGAGAGATAAGAAATGATCTCGATCGGCACCATCAGCGGCAGCACCGCCACCGGAACGCCTGAGGGCACAAAATAGGTGATGAATTTCGCACCATGGCGCGCAATGGACACCAAGGTGATGATCAAAAACACCACCATTGCCAAGGCAAAGGTCACGATGATGTGGCTGGTAACGGTAAAGCTGTAAGGCAACAGGCCAAGAATGTTGGCGAACAAGATGAACATGAACAGCGAAAACACGAACGGGAAGTATTTGCGCCCTTCGGAGCCGACATTGTCGCGCAGCAGTCCGGCGACAAACTCATAACTCAATTCCGCCATGGATTGCCAGCGACCCGGCACCAATTCACGTTTGCGCATGCCCAGAACTAAAAAGGCGGTGATGGACACAATGGTCAGGACCATAAAGGCGCCGGCGTTGGTGAGGGAAGCGTCCAGGCCACCCAGATTGATCTCGACCAGAGGTTTGATCTCAAATTGTGCAATAGGATTTGCCACGTTGTATGTCCGCCTGATCAGGTTGAGCGTCTATGTTCCACTTTGCAGACCCAGCCTCTGTTTCAATCCCCGAAGGAGACCGGAGGCCTGACCCGCGTATTATGGCCTTTTTTGGTCGCCTACAACACCTTTTCGTCGGTTATGTTGCAGCGCATCAAAAGGCGAACCTTTCCTAGCCGTCTTAGTCGTCGAGAGCAAGCCCCAGAAGCGCGAAAAAAGGAAAATATGTCATTTTTTCGGGGTTTCATCCTCATCAACGGGTAGGGTGTTCTCATTTATTGCGTCGTTGGCATCAGATTCATTCGAATCTTTTTCGATATTCCCGGCCATTCTCATGGCCGTTCTGTAAACATTCAAGAGTCCCGCCGCGCCGCCCAGAAAGATGCAAATGACCATCATCATGGGTTTTGTGTCGAAGGCCCGGTCCAGCATCCAGCCCATACCAACCCCCACCAGCAGCGCCGAGATCATTTCGGTGCTGAGACGGAACGCTTGGCCAAGTCCGGAGGATTCATTTCGAAGTTTTGGCGCATTCAGGGTGGGGCCCAATTCGCTCTGGTGCGCTTTACGTAAACGCTGGGCCAGATCGGCGCCTTTTTCTTCTAATGACCTGTCGGGATCGTGGTTTGTCATTGCTGACGCTCATTTTCCCTGAGGTTGCCGGACTTGAGGCCGGAATCCGGGGCATCATAGACGCCAGATCAACCCTGTCAAGCCCAGCGGTTTCTTATATAAGTGATTGATAATACAGGGAATATGAGAGGTTTCTTATGCACGGCGTAAGTCTCTAATCTTACTCGCGGATTTTCTCGGCTTCTTCCAAATTCACGCTGACCAATTGGCTGACGCCGCGCTCGGACATGGTCACGCCAAACAGCCTGTCCATGCGCGCCATGGTCATGCGGTGGTGGGTGATGATCATGAAACGGGTGGTTCCCGCAGCGGCAATTTCTTCCAAAAGCGTGCAGAAGCGATCGACGTTGGCGTCATCCAAGGGGGCATCGACCTCATCGAGCACGCAAATGGGGGCCGGATTGGTCATAAAAACCGCAAACAGCAACGCGGTGGCGGTGAGCGCCTGTTCGCCGCCCGACAGCAAGCTCAGCACTTGCATGCGTTTGCCCGGTGGACTGGCGAGGATTTCCAGGCCGGATTCGAGCGGGTCGTCGGCCTCAATCAATTTCAGATGGGCCTGACCGCCCCCGAACAGCCGCACAAACAGCTCTTGGAAGTGCTTATCGACTTCGCGAAAGGACGTTAACAGCCTCTCGCGCCCCTCGCGGTTCAGCTCATTGATGCCGCGGCGCAGCTTTTCAATGGCTTCGATCAGGTCGCCGCGCTCGGTTTTGAGCATTTCGATCTGCTCTTCCATTTCGTTGGATTCGTCTTCGGCGCGCAGGTTCACCGGGCCCATGCTGTCGCGTTCGCGCAAAAGGCGTTCGACCTTGCGTTCGACCGACGGCAAATCGGGCAGGGGCGTATCGTCTTCGTGTTCGGCAATGGCGGCCAAATCATCGGGACCGCAGTCGAGCTTTTCTTTCACCCGCTCGGCGATGGAGGCGCACGCCTGTTTGCCTTGTTCGACCGCGCCTTCGATGCGCACGCGGGTTTCGCGGGCCAGGGCCAAGCCGCTTTCGGCTTCGCGCAGGCCTTTGTCCGCTTCGCTCAATTGGGCTTCGGCGGTCGCCAGTTGATCGGCGGCGGATTGACGCTTGGCCTCGGCGGCGTCGATCAGGTCCAAAAGCTGTTCGCGCTTTTGTTTGATTTCTTCCGGGCGTTTGGCCAGTTCTTCCAGTTCTGCGCGGATTTGAACGGTGCGTTCGTCCAGGTCGCTGATGCGCTGGATGGCGCCCTCGCTGCGTTCGCGCCACGAAGCCAGTTCGCGTTCAATGTCGGCCAAGCGTCGGGCGCGTTCTTCGGCATTGCGCTTCAAGCCCGCAAAGATGCCTTGGCGTTCGACCTGTACGGTGCGCTTGTTGGCCAATTCTTCACGCACCCGCATCACCTCTTCGCGGGCCAGTTCGGTGTTGGGCAGCTCAGTCAGCGCGGTTTGCGATTCGACGCATTGTTCCCGCGCTTCATTGATGTCGTGCTCAACCGTTTCAATGGCCCCGACGACGGCTTCCAGCTTTGAATTTTGTTCCGCAATTTGGGTGCGGATGGCGGCCACCTGATCGCGGGCCTGGTTGTAGGCGGCTTCGCGTTCGCGCAAGGCCTGGCGTGCGGCCCGTTCCGCATCACGGGCGTCTTCGGCCCCTTCGCGGGCGTTGAGGGCACGGGCATCGGCTTGGTCAACCAAGTTCAGCGCGCCGTCCAATTGACCGCGCACGTCTTTGAGACGGTTCAGTTGTTCCAAACGCACCGCGGCGGCCGTTTGTGCGCCTTCGGTGATGGTGTAGCCATCCCACCGCCACAACGCCCCTTCACGACTGACCAAACGCTGCCCTTGTTTGAGGCCGGGGGCAAGGCGTTCCCCTGTGGCAACGTCGTCAACAACGCCGATTTGGCTGAGACGCCGGGCCAAGGCCGCCGGGGCCTGGGTGACGTCGGACAGAGGGCGTGCGCCTGCGGGCAGGGCCGGGGCGTCGGCAAAGGGGTCTAAGCGGGTCCAGTGAACCGGGGCGGCGTCGTCGGATGACGCGTCCAGCTCTTCGCCCAAGGCTGCGCCCAGGGCGGCTTCAAAGCCCGCTTCGACGGACACCGCATCGATCATCGGCGGCCACATTTCCGGCTCGCCGGTTTCCAAGACTTTGGCCAGGGCTTGCTCTTCGGCTTCCAAGCGCGACAGGGCGACGCGGACATCTTGGAGGTGCTGGTTGGCGGCCTCGGCGGCGTCTTGCCTGGCGGTGGCGGTGTGCTCCGTGCTTTCCAAATGTTCACGGGCACCCGCGATGGCGTCTTGAGCGGCCGAGAGGGTGGCTTCGGCGTCATTGAGGCCGCTGGTTTCGGCAGCGGTGCGTTCAAAATGTTTGCGCTGGTCGTTGAGTTCGCGCAGGCGGTGCGACAAACGGTCAATGCGGGTTTCCAGGTCCTGCACAGAACGGCTGAGGCTGGCGCGTTCAGATTCGTCGCGGGTCAGTTTGTCGGTCAGCTGGGTGTGATTGTCTTCCAGGGCGTTTACATCGGCGGTGGCTTCCGTCAGTTTGCTTTGAGCAACCGCGATGGTTTCTTCTTCACCGTCTTGAGCGCCTTCGATTTCGGTTTTTTCAGATGCTAAGCGACTTGAGGCTTGTGTTGCGTCTTCGGACAAGTTGCGTTCGCGGGCGATATCGTGGCTGACCTGCTCCAAGCGGTGCACCCGGTCCAAGCGCGCGTCTTCGATGCGTTTGACTTCACCGTCCAAGCCGTCACGGGCCAAGGTGATGCGCTGCAGTTCGGCGGCGGCAGCGCTTTCTTGATTGCGCAGATTTGGCACCACATCGGCAACACCCGCCTGGGACGATGTGGCGGCGGCAACCCGCGCGGTCAGCTGGGCAACGATGCTTTCGGCTTCCTTCAGTTTGTCACGGTCCAGTTCCAGGCCATCAATGGATTGGGTCCAGCGGATGTGAAACAGCAGCGCTTCAGCTTTGCGAATGTGATCGGACAAATTGCGATAACGGGTGGCTTGGCGGGCTTGTTTTTTAAGGCTTTGCAGCTGGCCTTCCAAGGTGATGAGGATGTCGTCTAGGCGCGACAGGTTGTTTTCCGCCCCGCGCAGGCGCAATTCGGCCTCATGACGGCGCGAATGCAGTCCGGTGATGCCAGCGGCTTCTTCCAGCAAAACCCGGCGGTCAGAAGGCTTGGCGGAAATGACTTGGCCGATTTTGCCTTGGCTCACCAGGGCCGTCGACCGTGAACCGGATGCGGCATCGGCGAACAGCAATTGCACGTCCTTGGCGCGGACTTCCTTGCCGTTGACCTTGTAGTTGGAGCCACTGTCGCGTTCAATCTTGCGCACGACTTCCAAGTCTTCGGCGTCGTTGAACATGGACGGCGCGACCCGTGACTTGTTGTCCAAGTGCAAAACCACTTCGGCAAAGTTACGCGCCGGGCGATTGGAGGAGCCGCCAAAAATGACGTCGTCCATGGCGGACCCGCGCATCTGTTTGGCCGACGTTTCGCCCATGACCCATTTCAGGGCTTCAACCAAGTTGGATTTGCCGCACCCATTGGGACCGACAACGCCGGTCAGACCGGGCTCAATCATGAGCTCGGTCGGATCGACGAAGGATTTAAATCCCGCAAGTCTGAGCTTGGTAAAGCGCAGCACGTCCTGGTGTTCCCTTTATACTTGGTGCTCTTGGATGAAGCAGAGCCGTGAGATGATTATTTGGCGCCTTTGGTGGCCAGGGCTTTGTCGAGGATGGCTTTGAAATCGTCGTAGCTTTGCGCCCCTACAATTTTTTTGCCGTCCAACACAAATGTCGGCGTCGAGGTGATGTCATAGAGGGCCTGATCAGACTGGGATGCCGCTTGAACGCCCTTTGCCAGTTCTTGAGAGCTGAGGCATTGATCGACATCTTCCGCCGTCAGCCCGGAAAAACGCGCGATGGCGATCAGTGCCGAGCGGGGGTCATCAGAGCGAGCCCAATTTTCTTGGGTGTGATAGAGGCGGTCGAACAGTTCAAAATGGCGTGCGGTGCCGGAACAGCGCGCAATCATCGCTGCGGCAAAGGCCAGATTGTCCAGCGGGAAGTCATGAAACACGATGCGCACCTTGCCGGTATCGACATAGTTTTTCTTGAGTTCGGGCAATGTTTTTATGTGGAAACTGGCGCAATGCCCGCACGTCAGCGATGAATATTCGTTCAGCGTAACGGGGGCGTCCGGCGAGCCGATGCTCATTTCAGCAAGGGCGTCATTGATCGGCGCCATTTCTGCACGCGCCATTTGGGGGGCGCTAAAGAGAACGGCCACGGCCACAAAAGCGGCCGAGGCCAGCGATTTGGTGAAATGGGCGTTGATGGAATATATGGACATTGGATGCTCCCGTACCACAAGATGTTGTTGAATATAGGGTAGTCTTTTCTATCGCTCAAGCATCAGAAGACCCTCTAAAGCGAAGTTATTGTGGATAACTGGCCCGATTTGGCGGGCTCAGGGGGATATGCGCTCAATCTGTGGCCTTTTTGCGGCCTAAGATATTGGCCCCCAGCCGTTCCAGGGCTTCTTTAATTTCCGCGTCGTCAACGTTGGCGACGGTCCCGGCCAAGTTTTGGGCCTCTTCTTTGTTTAGGCTGCGCGGGAGGGCGCCTTGTGGTCCTGCCTTGGTGGTGGGCAAGGGGCCCTGGATCAACTTGATGCGCTCCACCGCCCGGTAGCCAAAAAAGGTGTTGATGCGCTCAACGATGAGGGGCTCCTTGTGTTGCAGCTCGGTGGCAAACGCGCCGCTGTCGGTTTTGAGATGCAGCACCCCGCCGGTGGTTCCGTCACGGGAAAAGACGATTTTTTCCGGCTGCGTATGACGCGCCATGGCATCGCCGACAATTTCGGGCCATTTGGTGACGATGGCTCCATGGGTGAAGCCGTGCTGCCCCAGCATGCTCTTGGTCAGGCGGTCCACCGATTGCGCAACCGGCTTGGCCCAACGGGTGCGGCCTTCGCTGGGCACGATGCCCCGTGGAGCCGGGCCACGCTGAGCCGGACCTTTGGATTTTGAGGAGCTTGATTTCTTCATCATAGCTGTATGGTATGGTGCTTAGCTTTTCAAAACAATGGCGTGCTTTTATGTCTCACCCCTCTGTCCAATCCTTAACGCAAAAGCTTCTGACTTGGTTTGATCAAGCCGGGCGGAGCGATTTGCCGTGGCGTGGCGCGCCGTGCGGGGCGCGCGATCCCTACGCCGTGTGGCTGGCGGAAATCATGTTGCAGCAAACCACGTGCGCCGCCGTGATCCCTTATTTTGAAACGTTTATGCAAAAATGGCCCACGGTGAAGGCGCTGGCGAGTGCCGACATTCAAGAGGTGATGCACGCGTGGGCGGGGCTGGGATATTATGCGCGGGCGCGCAACATGGTGAAATGTGCCCAGGTTGTGGCGGAGCAGCGCCAAGGCCAGTTTCCTCGCAACGAAGAAGATTTGTTGAGCTTGCCCGGCATTGGCCCTTATACGGCGGCCGCCATCGTCGCCATTGCCCACCAAGGCCCTGCGGCCCCCGTGGATGGCAATGTCATCCGCGTGTTGACGCGGCTGTTCGCCATTGCTGATGAAATGCCTGCAAACAAAGCCGTCGTCGGCGTGCGCGCTGCCGAGATGTCGCCCCAAGGGCGCAGCGGCGATTTTGCCGAGGCCTTGATGGATTTGGGGGCAACCGTCTGCAGACCTAAGAACCCCAACTGTACAGCATGCCCTTGGGGTGCGGATTGCCGCGCTTATGGGGACGGTGCGGCTGCCGCTTACCCCAAAAAGGCCGCTAAAAAAGAAAAACCGACCCGCCAGGGTTGGGCCTTCTGGGTCCAGCGCCCCGATGGTCAGGTGCTGTTGGAACGCCGCCCCGACAAAGGCTTGCTGGGCGGCATGACCGGGTTTCCGACCACGCACTGGGCAATCCAGCCCATGACCGCCGATGAAGCTATTGATGAGGCGATGCAGAGTGGGGCCTTCACAGGAACATGGCGCACGATGGAAACCACCGTGCGCCATACCTTCACGCATTTTCACCTGGAACTGGGCGTGATTGCCGTGCGTCTTGACGCGATGCCAGAGCGTTCTTTTGAGACGCTTTGGTGCGCCCCGCACTTGCTGCACACCCAAGCCCTGCCGAGTGTCATGAAAAAGGTCTCGTCTGTGATGATCTGAGCCTTTTTCTGATCATTCGTCGTAGGAAATGAGCGCTTCGAACGGGGCGTCCAGTTTGTCGCGACCATTTAAGAAGGTGAGCTCGATCAACGCCGAAGTGCCGACCACATCGCCGCCAACCTTTTTGCACAATTGAATGGCAGCGCTCAGCGTTCCCCCGGTGGCAAGCAGATCGTCAAGGATCACCACGCGCTGTCCAGGGTGGATGGCATCGTCTTGGATTTCGATGGTGTCAGAGCCGTATTCCAGATCATAGCTGTGTGAAATGGTGCCGCCTGGCAATTTGCCGGCCTTGCGCGCCATGACAAACCCACAGCCCAATTTCAGCGCCAGCGGTGCGGCGACCAGGAATCCACGCGATTCAATGCCCACCAGCACGTCGGGCTGATACGCCCCGATGATGCGCGCCATGCGGCCCATGGCGACTTGCCATGCATCGGCGTGGGAAAGCAGCGTGGAAATGTCATAAAACAATATGCCCGGCTTGGGGAAGTCGGGGATGCCGCGGATGTATTCTTTGATATCCATGAGCGTAGAGGTCCTTAAGTGATTTGTCTCAAAAGAGATGTTAGGCGTATGCCTTAAAATTCAAAGTTCAAGGGCCGATGCAAAAGCACCAGCCCTTGAACTTTGAAACACTGAACTTAGTGGGCTTTCAGGTATTCGATGATTGCGGCGCGGTCTTCAGGATCTTTCATCTTGGCGACCATGGTGGAAGTTTTGCCAATGATTTTTTTCGGATCTTCGATCCAAGCACTTATGTTGGCTTCATCCCAGATGATGTCGGAACCAACGAGGGCTTTGTATTTTGTGAAATCCTGAGAAGCGGATTTTTTGCCGACGATGCCAGCCAAAGACGGGCCAAGGCCATGCTTGCCCGGTTCCATGGAATGGCATGTTTTGCAGTTTTTGTTGAACAGCGCCTCGCCGTCGGCGGCCATGGAAGCGGCGGGGGCGATGGCGGCTAAGCAAGCAATTACGGTGGAGATGCGAATTGACTTCATGGGATCTCTCCAAGCATTTTTGAAATTCCAACAACGACGGTTCGTCGCACGTGGACTATAAGACGCGACCGCCTGAATACGTCAATGTTGAATTATATGGAGGCAGGCGGAAAAATCTACATTTCAATTGTACAATCTGTGAGATTTGTTTTGTGAGGTCCCAGCGCGTGTTGCGCGGAAAATCAACGTCAGCTTGACATGAAAAAGCCCCGCTCAACCGAGCGGGACTTTTTCGAACCATCTTGATGCAAAAAAAGCGTTTGCTTAATTCGCTTTCAGGTATTCGATGATCGCGGCGCGGTCTGCTGCGTCTTTGATTTTGACGACCATGGTGGTGGCTTTGCCGATAAATTTCTTCGGGTCTTCGATCCAGGCGCTGAGGTTGGCTTCGTCCCACGTGATATCAACATCTTTGAGGGCTTTGTATTTTTTGAAGTCTTGCTGTCCAGCTTTTTGGCCGACGATGCCTGCCAAAGATGGGCCAATGTTGTGTTTGCCGGCTTCAAGGGCGTGACATTTTTTACATTGTTTTTTGAATAAGGATTCGCCGTCATCGGCCATGGAAGTGGCAGGAGCAATGGCGGCTAAGCAGGCGATTACGGTGGCGATGCGGATAGACTTCATGGGGGTTCTCCAAGAGTTATGATATTCCAAAAATGTCGGCTTGTCGCATGCGGACCATAAAACGCGACTACCAAGTTACATTAATGCCGGATTATATGAAGGCGCGCGGAAAAATCTACACTTCAATTGTACAAATTGCGAGATTTGTCTTATCAGGCCACAGGACTTGTTGAATGAAAATGGATGTCAGCTGGACATAAAAAAGCCCCGCTCAACCGAGCAGGGCTTTTTTGAACCACCTTGGTGGAAAAAAAATTTTGCTT
>JGI10211J34971_10001301_pt1 | contig 20765 bp, 11 predicted proteins | sample Etolagsediment_FD_34971 | JGI IMG/M metagenome (IMG submission 34971)
AAGCAGTTCCAACTGGTCATAGCTTGAGAGACGCAGCCGCTGACGCACCCGGGTTTCGCGGGAGTAAAAGGGGCTGGGATGGAAGATGTCGAAGGATCCGCGCGCCTGCCATTTCTGGCGCACATTCACCCGATAATTGAAAACAGGACGCCAGTCAATGGTGGCCACGGTGCGATAATATCGCGCCTCATCCGCCAAGCGGGTCCAGGTATCCCAATGGAAATAAGTGACGAAAGCGCGGTGGAATTGATATCTGCTGTACAGATACAGTCCCCGTTCAGACTGCGGTTGCGGGTTTCCAGAGTAGAGATAACTGAATACGGGATCTTCCAACCAAAAGGTATCTTCCAGTATGGATGTTTTATAGCGCTGATAATTAGAGAACGACCGCTGGTAGGGATTATCAAATTCCAGATCATAATCGCGATAAACAGCCAGGAAATTCAGATTATCCCACTGGGCATACGCATTGAGTACAAGGGCATTGGGATCGTCTCCCAGATTCTGAAATTTGCTGTCTTGAGACAGTTCCCCATACTCACCTTGAAATGCCATATTGCCCACCACCCAGGCAAAATCAAAGCCATAGACACGGCGATAGCTGCGCGCCTCATCCCAAAGGGAAGATTCTCCGCTGTTGGCGTACATGGCGGCCACTTCCGGGTCACCGGTATTGGTCATATAGTTGAGATAGAAGGCATCACCCGAATAGTCGTCATAATCGTTCATATCGCCAACCAGGTCCAGTTCGGGTTCACCGTCATCTTCACTTCCCGTAACGGAATTCACTATCTGAGGATCCAGCACGCGATCGTACAGACTTTCATAAAAGGTCGTGCCTATATTCAATCCTTTCCAGGGGGAGAAACGCAAATTCCCACCCCAGGTCACTTCCTCCACTCCTTCAGTAATCTTACCGAATATTTTCCCGGCGGAATTATCCCATTCGGTCTGGAGTTCAACGATATCAGGATCGTTCGGATCGGAGGGACGCAAAGAGCCATTGGCACCGTAGGGGAGGCGCGGCTGCATGACGATCAGGGAGGTAAAACTGCCATCTTCATTGATCACCGCATCGCGGGGATGGCGGGAGGCAAAGAATGCCGCTCGCCAACGCGGATGCGAAAATTGGACGGCGATACCGTCCATCACATACTGAGTGGAGCGGGTTAAATCGGGGTAAATGCCTTCGGCACGCTTGCTGAAGCCATATCCTGAGCGGCGCGGACTGAAGTAATCTGATGTTTCCAGGATCACGCTCTGACCAAATGCTGCTGTATAGTTACCCAGCACAAGCCGGTCCAGTCGCCAGTTTCCAAGGGGAATGTTTTCAAAGCTGACAAAGCGTTTTTCCGAGTAAATTCCCTCGGGTTCACCCAGATTCTTATGGTATGCGCTGCCCATTTTCAAATGACGCCCGTAGGTGAGGGACAACTTCCGGAATTGCTCCGGGTGACTGTCATCGCTGAATTCAGTGATTTGGCCTTCGTCATCTGGATTGGTGGTCACAGGTACAGTACGAATCAGCTGAGTAAAACGCAGATGAAGTTTACTGTCGGCGGTATCGGGGCTGAAGCGGATAAAATCCACCAGATTGCGATAACCATAATAGCTGATATTGGGGGCATTGCGCAGTTCGAATGTGCCGTAGATGCGGCCGCGATCCTGTTGTTTTAATACGGCCACTACGTCTACCGGACTGAGATTGGGCAGGGCACTGAGGTCATCGTAATTCATCTGATTCACATCACCGGGTTCATAGTAGCGATCCAACCACACTTCCGACAGACCTTCTGTGTTTCCTTCAGCTGCCAGCCATTGCTCTACTTTATAACCTGCGGCGCGTCGTCCTTCCTGATAACCTGTTAGCTGGGGCAGTTCCACAGTGACGTAAGGCCGGATCAGGTGCACTTCTTCCGCCGTCAGTACTCCGGAATCGATCAGATCGAAGATGGTGGTCAGATAGCCATGTTCAGCCAGATAAAAGGCCACTGCATCCCGGTCGTCTGCTGTCAGGGGTAAAGTGGCCAGCTGCTCTGGGGTCGCGGTATTGAGATTAAACTTTGTCCCTGCTGCCAGACTCAAAGTGCAGAACAGTAGGGATAATAGAATCTTGAAGCGGTTCTGCATCAGAAGCTGTACCCGACACTGAAATGATGCATTTCGGGCAACACAGGATGGGTCAGCAGACCATAATCCAGCATTAGGTGATTCCAGACCAATCCAAATCCAGCACCCAGCCGATTGGGTTTGGATTGTACACCCAGCCGCAGCGTAAACCAGTCGTTCAGATCATAACGAAATCCGCCCTGAATTTGAATATCATCCCGACCCATGACGCGTTCCAGCACCAGCGAAGTGACCAGACCGTGATAAGGAGCATAGGCCGTAGCGATAGAAAGTCGGCGAGGCAGATTCTGTTGTCCGTTTCCTTCACCAATTGAAGGTGAATTCAGGTTAGTCAGGGTGGCACCCAGGCGATGTTTGTCTCGCAACGTAGCCATTATGCCCAGATCAATGCCGTAACTGGTGCCACTCTCTGATGGGAAACCATCGGAGCCATCGCCGCTTACACCGGCTGTCCGTCCCAGAGACCAATGATAGTAATTCACCCGAGTCCCCAGAATAAGCCTGGAATTCACATCGTGCTGCAGGTCTATTGCCGAACTGATACCAACGGCGGTCTCTTCCGATAAGGTAATCCCGGATAAATCAACATTGGATTGTTGGATTGTAATCCCCATGGGGATACCACATTTGGTGCGGAGGAATCCGCCCAAGGCCATGTGGTTGACACCGAAATAATCCGCGGTGGTCACTGTAATGAACGGATGCTGTAGCTCCGACAAGCCAGCAGGATTATGAAAAAGGCTGGCGGCGGAGGCTGGATTTGCTTCCACGGCTCCAGCCAGAGCGGCAGTTTCTGCACCGGTAAAGGGCTGATCACTGGCCACCTGCCCCCAGCACAGCACAGAAAGAACGCTTAAAAAAATAAATTTACGCATCAGAACCTCACTCCCACCACCACCGGAGCCACGTCGGTGCTGGTATTACCTCCAGAAAAATCACTGGCCTCAATATGCATGTAGTAGGTGCCCGGTGGGACAATCTGCCCCAGGTGATCACGACCGTCCCAGTCAGATCGATCCTCACCTCTATCCACAGTTCCGGCAAGATCGTAATAACGATCCACCAGTGTGGTCGTGTAGCGACCGGCCGCATCATAGAGACGGACGATGACCCGTGATTGGGCGGGGAAGGAATAACTGAAGTCAAGTCGCTCTCCCAGGGAGGGAATGATAACATAAGGTGCGGGATCAATACTTGGTTTGGTGATGGATTCGTCTGCCACCAGATCCCCTTCAGGGTGATAGACTGCGTATTCAAGAATACTGCCGGGAGTCCACTCTGTAACCTGCCACTGATTATTGGCCTCGTAATAATCCAACACACCCGCCACCTGAATCACATATTCACTGGGATCATATGGTGAGAATAGATACCAAACTTCCGATGAGGGAACATCCCATTCATTAAATAAAATGAGTGAAACGCGGTTGCCCTCGTCATCTTCAATATCAGCCACCTGGGGACCGCCGCTGGACCGCTTGTCAGCAAAACTCATCACTAAACCCTGGACAACGATATTGGCTCCGATAGCTACATTTCCGTTGAGGATATCACCGATATTTGTCAGGACCGTGGGATTGTACACCGCCCGCCAACTGTCGGTAAACAACTCACTGGTTTCATTGTGGCCGGTTATCCCATTTCCGGAACTGGTGACTTCCCCCGTCTCATCATTGGAAAGGCGACGGTAGATCATACCGCTGTAGGCGGTAGAGAGAAACACCTGGTCCGCTACTGCAGTATCCGGCAGGTAACCGGGAACATCGGTTTTATCAACGGCAAAAAGCGGATTATTATTGCCCCAGAGGAAGTAATCAACATCCTGAACGGTATCGGAGACACCGTCCCAGTGGAACAGCATCAGCATTTCCTGGCTGTCCAGGATGCCGATATTCACACTAAAAGGAATATCGATTTCACCTTCCGTCACCGCACGCATATCTTCCTGTAGTGACAGGTCAGGAGCATAGCCATATTCACTGGCGAACATGAATTCATCGTGGAGGCTCAGATACAAGCTGGCCCCGGCCCCCAGTGTCATCTCTGGGAAACGTACGATGAAATCGGACAGATCACCGCTCCAGTAATCTTCGCCAGAAGGAAGATTATAATAAAAACGGGGGGGATCTGTGCTGGACTTGGATGCATCTGTTAAATAGTAATCGGACAGATCCACTGCAAAACCAGTTGGATTGGAGATGATGACCATCTCCGCTCCCGTCGGTTCGATCACGACCTGAGTGAAGATCAGGTGATCTGCCGTCGCACCATATAACATACATGATGTGAGCAGCATGACCAACTTCATTGTATTATTCATAAATACCTATCGTAATAAGGTGATTTTGTGGAGAATACTTTCTTGGCTCGTTTCCAGGCGGACCAGATAGATGCCGCTGGGCACTGGACGGTATTGACTGTCCAGCCCATCCCAGTTCACGCGGTATTGATATCCACTCTGCTGAACCTGATCTACCAGTTGAACAACCTCGTTGCCCAGCAGATCAAAGACTTTCAGAGTCACCGGAGAATCATCTGCCAGTTCATATACCAGGGTTGTCTGTGGATTGAATGGATTGGGATGATTGCTTAACAGAGAGAAACTTTCGGCAATATCCACAGCGATATATTCATTTCCTGCCACAACCAGAGCATCCGAAACTGTGTAGTCGCCAGCAATGGAAAAGAGGTGACGATCCGGGTGGACAATTAAAATGCGGGTTACATTGCCGATCGTGCTGCTCTCTGCCAGATATGCGTCATCGTTGAGTTGTAGTTGTATGGCAGAATCGTGGGTCAGGGTCAGCTGAATACCATCTACCAGACCGTCTGCCTGCAGCAATATTCCTTCGGAATTTATTTTTAAAGTGGCCTGGGTAGCTGATTCTGCATCGCGAGTCCCCAGGATCCAACCGACGATGAGGACCACATCCAGAATATCAACGCTTCCGTCGGTATTGGCATCGGCATGACAGACCTGGTTGGCGTCAAATTCAAGGGTATTCAGAATATAACCGACGATGCCCACAACATCCAGAATATCGGTATTCAGATCGGCATTGATATCACCGTCTCCCTGACAGGCATCCAGATTGATGTCGTCTGCGTTGCGGGGGAGGATAGTAAATTCCTCATAGTAATAGTTCACCACACCGGTAATGCCGGCGACCATGCTGCCTACAGGTGGGGATTCCATTTCACCGTCAAACATATAATCGTCTATTTGACAGGCGCCGCTGCCGTCATCCACATACCACTGACCGAATTCATCTACAGCCTGAGTGACAGTCACATTGCTGACTGTCACCAGCATACCTTCCAGAATTTCACCCGAAGCAGTACAACCTCCGGCCAGTTCAACTGTGGAAATGTTCAGAGGTGCAATCTCATCCATACCATCGATGATTGGATCCGAAATGGGAGTTAACTCTGTAAAGCCAAAATATTCGCTCACACTGCCAACCACTGTGACTTCATTACCGACGGTCATCATTGGGTATCCTTCGTCGACGTAGATGTAGAGTCCGGCAAACTCCACCACATCTGGATCCTGGATATAGAAGCTGGGATAGGTTTCATCTGCTCTGACCGCGGTGACCACACCGCTTACCTGCACTGTCTGACCTTCTAATGGTGAGGGGTAGCAGTCATCATCGTTACCCATATCAGTGGATAACTGTATATCAGAAATGGATACTTCGCTCATTTCCGTCGCCAGGTCTTCCACACCGCGAGGCAGGATACCGTATTCATCATAGCTGTAATCTACAACACCGACAATAGTGCCAAATTCATCACCCACTTCCGGGCTGGGTGAATCACCATCAAACATATAATCATCAATCTGACAGGCTCCGGAGCCATCGTCAACATACCATTCACCATATTCGCTGGCCGCCTGGGTAACGACCACATTTGAAACGCGTACGAGCATGCCCTCGAGAGGTTCACCGGTGGCAGAACAGCCTCCAGCTAAATCGGCAGTAGAGATATCTATGGGCGTAATGGGAGTTCCTGAAGGTCCAATATTCACATGGGCCTGCACACCACTGAGCTCGGTGTAGCCATAATATTCCTGTACGCCCACGACAATCAATACCTCATCACCCACTTCTGGAGCAACAGTAGTATCATAGACATATACTCCTGCCCAGCTGTCAACTTCAGGAGTCTGCATGAAGAAATTCGGATAGGTTCCTGGATGTACCCCCGTGACGACCCCGGTGACAACCACCGTCTCCCCCGCATAGGGAGAGGGATAGCAGTCGTCACCGCTGCCCGGATCGGCAGTGTATTGTACTGTAGGAATATCCAGGGGATTGCCCACTACAATAATAGAAACCTGAACGGAGCCCACAGCGCCTTCATTATCAACTACAGTTAGACGAAAAGTCAGTGTGGCAAAATCTACATCTGGGGCGGTAAATGTAACGACAGGTTCTTCATAATCGCTCAACAGCACATTGGGACCATCCAATTGTTCCCAAATGTACCCTACAACCAAACCATCGGGATCGTAACTGGCTGATCCATCCAGCGTGACCAGGACGCCTGGATCAACCATCTGATCTCCACCGCCATCCGCAATAGGCAATTGATTTCCGCCCGTTTCCTGGAAGTCACTGATAAAGCGGGGCAGAAGCTGATAGGTGTAATACTGACCACCCACTCCGGTGACATTGGCCGGCCAGACCGGTTCGGGTGAACCATCCAGATCGGTGTCGCTGTCTACCCGCATGGTGACGGTAGAGTTACCATCATCGGTAATGGTCAGATTGACAGAATAGCCATCATTCGGCCAACTGCCTTCGATGACGGAGACATTATTGATCGTGATCAATTCGCTCTCGTACTCTTCACCATTAAAGGACAAATCATTCACCGTTATAACCTGCGGTTCGGGCAATTGGCCCGTACCCAATACGGTGACCTGGTCAAGGCTTTCCGGTACAATTTCAAATTTTCCATTGAATTCATCCAGCATACCCACAACCTGAACTTCCTGACCCACTTCCAGGATCAAGTCGGTCCCGTATATAAACAATACCACCCCAGCCGTTTCATCCTGGATGGTGTGTTCTGTGTTTGTGCTCTGGAAATTAGGGGATGTTACGATGGCTTCCACCGCGGCACAGGAACCAACATCCATCAGTCGCGCTTCGGCTATGGTCACGCCAGCGCAGACTACCACATTGGTGACATCTGTATCGGAATCATATAAATCATCATAAACGGTCAATTCAAAGCTCAATGGCTCGGCGCTGATGGGGGCGGTGAAGGTGACAATTGGTGCCTCCGAATCACTCAAGATCACCGGTGTTCCTCCGATTTGTGACCATTGCCAGTAGACAATTTCACCATCCAGATCGACGCTGTTGCTTCCGTCCAGGGTGACCAGATCACCAGACAACACATATTGATCAGTGCCCGCATCGGCTGTGGGGGGAATATTCACGTCATCATCCAGGATTTGCCCATCGTTGATGGTCCCCGGAGAAGTAGTACTCACCTCCCAGGGAAACCCATCCGGACCGATGCGGCCCAGTGACATATCTGGTTCACTCTCCGGATAGGTGTTGGAGCCGTCGATGGCCATCTCCATCAGATTGCCCTGGCTGTCGTTCATTTCACCTTCATAGCTGACAGCCTGTACCAGAACACCATCTACCCAGAGTTCAGCACCGTCGGGTGATCCATTCTGGATAGCATTGGTAGCGGGAAAGCCATCACTGAAATCCACATTAGGGACGGTCGTGGCACCGATGACAAAGAAGCCAAAGCCGGCATTTTCATCTAAAAGGGTGACTGTACCCAAGTCGTAGACGGGCGGATAAGGTTCACCATTATTGCCGTTTATAAGCTGAACCATCACATTATTGTACGTGCCAGCATATCCGGCCAATTCGATAAACTCACTGCTGTCAGTTCCCGGCTGATCGTAATCGATCTCATTAATAAATAACTGTCCGGTAGCGATTGCAAAGATGAGTGCAATAGCGATCAAATTTTTCATAATAAAACTCCCTGGTTGGTTTAGGATTGATCGTATCAATAGGACGTAAATTTACAGCGATTCTGAATAAAGGACGGGGGGTTTTTTCAAGCTGTGATTGCCTGCTGTGGCATCTATGGTCTTCGTTATAAAAGCGGGATCTGTAGTCACCCGCAGAACAGGTTGATCATCTCATCACAAAGGCTAATGAGTAATACATGCTGGAAGCCGTTAGAGATAATCTGTCCGGATTTTGACTTTTACATCATATTAGTTATAGTATGAGCCGTTTTTTAGATGGGCTCAGGTTTCAGCGCTGAAACCTCGAATTCGAGTGAAGGTGTAATATTGTCCCTGGTCGGATGGAAAATAGCTTGTGCCGCAGATCAATACTTTGGTGGTGGTGGTTAGGATTGGTGTGTGCGGCAGGAGATTAGTGTGGATGAAAATATATTGTCCGGATCCTGCTCATCCCCTCATTCAGATCCCCCAGAGGGTGGGTGGACAGGTGGAGGGTTTTGTTAAGGCGGGAGTCTGGCTTGAGAACAGATCCCGCAGTCAGTTCAGCGGGTCACTTGAGAAATAGGCAGAAACCGATAGCCAAGCGCTTTCAGCCGGGGGATTTCCCGTTGCAGAACCTGCAGAGTAATGTCACGAGTGGCATGTCCAATACCGATGGCCACCGGCATGCGGTGTGATAGTACTATCAGGCTATCCAGCTGAGCCCGCACGTAGATTTCGGTAGGTTCATGATCGAGGAAAACCTGACGCACTTCAGTGGGTACGCCAAACTGGCGCATGGTCATGAAGGCACAACTGGCCGGGGAAGTATAACTATCCACGAAACAGCGATTCGATCCTTGGAGAGTCCGGGCAATTGATTTCATCAATTGCAGGTCTTCAGTCGCTTTTGAGCCCTGATGATTATTCATTCCCACCGCCATGGGCATTTCATGGAAAGCACGGTTAATACGTTGAGATACTGCTTCCTGGTTCAGGCGTGAAGATAGAAGGTAGGATTCATGAGCACCATAAGATTCACCATAGGATTCCAAGGGCATATGCACCAGCACTTCAAATCCGAGACTGTCAGCCAGCCTGGAAACAGATTCGGTGTATAGCTGTCCCGGTATAATGGCACAGGTTATGTCCGGGGACATTTCCAGATATCCCTGCACAGTTGCATTCAGAGAAAAGCCAAAGTCATCGATGATGATGCTGATTGTACCGCGGGGTTCAGGTTCGGACAGGTCCGGTTCGGAATCAGATCCGGAGGAAAACAATAAAAAAACACCTGCCGCCATCAATGCACCAATGATGACCCCGATCAGACCTGATTTCCAGTAGAGGGACACGATATTTAACCTGTATTATTCACTAGACTTTGTGATGAGATGATGGTGATGGTTGATTATGCAAGGCATACGCAGAAAAATGAGCGAAGTTGTACTGACAGTAGATCGAGAATATTTTTCGAGTAAAACGCAGCAGAATTGACCAGATCCATCTTCTCAATAAATTTATCGTGAATAATGCAGGTTAAAAAGTCGATGGATTTATGAATGAGTCAAGAGGCAAATTCCACAGGCAGTATACAATGGTTACAGCAGCCAGCCCAACTCAAAATACTGGGGGGTGCCCAGAATATCAGCTTCGGGCAAACTCAAGCCATAGGCTACCCGCAAACGGTAATACTGCCAGACCATTCCTAAACTGATATCGCTGTAATCGCTGGCCCGGGACATTCCACCCAGAAAAGTCAATCCTTGCCAGCTGTAGGCCAGGGCGGCTTTCATGGTCAAATCGTGATCTTCCGTGTAAACGCCATCCAGCAGCAATTCAGAATTCAGCCATGGTTCCCGCCAGGAAACCCCACCGGCCATTTGCAGGGGCAGATCCTGACGCAAACTGTCTGAATTGGCAAAACCCAGGTTTTGTAGCGAGGCCCCCGCAGTGAGTTGCTCTGTAAGTGAACGCTGCACACCCATATCCAGAGTAAAGGAATTGGTTTCTTCTTCGTATAGTTTTCCGTAATTCAGACGTCCCTGGAGCCCGATGGTCCAGGAGTTGAGATTGAATGCCGTTCCATAGGTGCCACTCAACCACTGAACTTGAAATGTGCCATCAGGTTCGTCATTGGGAATGTCCCCCCGCAATTCAAGATTGTCTACATCCCAGGTGCGCACCGTTAATAAGTGATGACGGTCCTGTCCCCACAGAAAGCTCAGGTTGTTGCCATCGATACTGCCCAACCAGTCATTCCACCCCAGGCGGATTAAGGCACTGTTCGCCGCGCCCACTGCTGCCGGATTCACCAACAGAGCCTGAGGGCTACCCTGCCCAGCACCACTGGTTGCCAGGGTGACGGCATCTGCAGGAAAATTCAACGCTTGAAGTCCCACGGCGGCAACAATACCAGTCAGGGATATGGAGATGATTATCATTTTTATGAAGTTCATTCGTTCTTCCTATTCAATCAATAACTTAAGGCTTGTCGTGTGGAGCTGATTAAAAACTGAAATACCAGGTAAATAAATGACTCAGCCCCTGTTGGCGAACACCCAGATCCAAGGCGTAATCGAGACGGGCAGGACCCAACTGTCCCAGGTTGTGGTCAAATCCCGCACCCAGTACCGGAGTAATCACAGTAGTATCTTTACCATCGGATGCCAGTTCCTGGCTAACAGAAAAACCAACGCGCCAGAATGCGTTTTGCATGACTCGGCCTTCGATTCCAGTGCGTAATCGGCTCTCTGAATCCTGATCTGGGCTGCTAACCATATCCCATTGGGCCATGATATTCATTTGCGAGTTCAGGATAAAGGATCCGCCCACAGATAGGGTACTGGGGAATGTATCTTCAGCGTTCCCCCCCTCTTCATTCCAGGTGAGTTGTCCTAACAGGTTTTCAATACGCAGGCCAAACTTTAGCCGTGGGCCCACCTGGGCGAGTACACCGGCATCCAGCGCAATACCACTGCCATTTACGTCATCCGTCAATTCACTGTAAAAGGCACGTACGTTGAAGCCGCCGGCCACATGATCCGTAAATTGCAGCCCGAAGCTGAGCATTCCGTACATATCAGATGTTTCGTAAGTTTCCAGTTTATGGCCAGCGAGATCGCGCCCCTGGATATTGTTTATACCTGCCCGGTAAATGGCCAGACCAACGGCACCCTTTGGAGGGAGAAAGCGATTGTAACTGATGACCTGAATTGACCGGTCCAGACTCATGAAAAAGAAGGACATCCCAACCTGGTTTCCCCGGGTTGTGGTTATCAGTGCTGGATTGGCAAATTGATTAAAGCCTGGTTGTGGTTCGGCCACCATGGCGCCGGCCAAAGCTACCTGCCTCGCATCCACACCATAGCGGAATGAGGCTCCGCCATATCCGGCTCCATACGATCCAAAAATGAAATTCCCCAGGAGGAGGGCAATAACGAGAACGTTCTGTATTCTAAACATTGACTTTCCTTGTAAATTCATTCCGGGCCTCATTGGACAACCAGCAATTTGGTCCAATATTCATTTGATCCCAGGGTCAGACGACAAAAGTATACTCCGTTGGCTACGGGATCTCCCCAGTCATTGCGCCCATTCCAGATAATTTCCTGTTGCTGGGAATCACCTGTCTGTCGCACCATTTCGTCTCCCATGGCGATGACCTGTTCCATGGCGAAGTCGTACAATCTCAGTTTGACGCTGCCGCCTCCGCTGCTGTTGAACACAAAACGAACATGGCCATCACCATCAACCAGGTTCACCGCATTGATGTAGAACGGATTGGGATAGGCATAAAATCTATCGTCGCCGTCGCTGTTGCGTGTAGCTTTCCAGAAACGATGGATACTCCAGGTGAGACCATCGTCAGGTGTAACGGCTACACCGTCGGGGGTCCCTACCAACAATAATTCAGTATCAGGCAAATCCAGCCCCGAATAAACCACCTGGCTGAGAATTTCCTCACCGTGTTCACTTTCACCCGGACGACCGAAGCGATCCCATTGCAGGGCATCTTCGGTTACATACAATCCGTTGTCACCTGCTGCCAACAGGCGTTCGCCATTTTGGGATAAGCTATAAATTTTGGGGGTATTTTCCATAATGTAATCGGAGACATCCCAGAATTCACCACCATCATCGGTGTAAGAAAGCCCGTAAAACTCACCTGATTCTGTGGGCCAGGTAATGGCCCAAACCCGAATAAAGGATTGCCCAGCAATATCGGTGAGTTCCTGGTGTGTGAATCCCACCACCCAGTTCCCTGTGAGTCCATCGTAAAGAGCGCTGTAATGCTGCCAGTCAATGCACCCGGGAATTGAACTGGGAACTCCTTTATTGATCCCGGCAGCAGTTCCGACCCAAAGGGTATCATCCACGGCATATACCGAGAATCCTTTATGATTGTGAGAACCCATGGGCGGATCGTTGGGATTGAGTTCATAGGAATCCGTATTGACCTCCCCGCTGATGAGGGAAAACTCGTTGTCCATGGGCAGAGGGATAGGCTCCCAGGGATTGGGATCATCACCGGCCGGGACAGGAGGAATATTGCGGAACTGAAACCGCTGCAAGCCACCAGCCCAGCTGGTGGAGTAGATATAATCTCCGGCGATAGCCAGTTCATATGAGACATTGTTTATTTCTGTTGTCACCGCCAGGCGCTGTAAAACCTGCCCACCCCACTCCAGATCCAAATAGCGGGGACTGTCTGCAGGATCCACCGGCTGCGGTTTGTACTGCCAGGTCTGCCCGGCATCCAGCGACCAGGCGATACCGGAACCCGCAGGTCTGTGTTCACCCTGAGCGTACTCCTGCACGGCGCCGGAAACCGCGATGATGCTGTCCTTTACGGCCAGACCGGGGTTGCCGCCAGGCGGGAGATTGGCCACATCAAATGAACGAAAATCCAGATTTCCGTCGGGCAATATATAGGCAAAACCCAAACCGCCACTGGTTCCGAAATAGAGCAGATCCCCCGGACCGCGGCGGATATCAACAACGCTGTTGCTGGTGAGGCCGGGGACCGAATTTTCATCCAGATTGACGGATCGGTTCAATTCCAGATGATGGGGCACCTGTGCCAGTCCCATCTGGAGTGAGATGATAATAGTTAAAGTAAGCAATCGATTCATTTATATTTCCTTAAAATCCGGTGCCGCAGTCTTCCGCGCAACTGCCCGCGTCTTCTTGCCCCGTTGTGCAAAATCCATCTCCACAACCAAAAATCCCCAACAGCAGTTCTTCTTCATAGACCGCGGACAATCCAGCACGATCAAGAGTTGTAAACCGGAATAAGGCATCCCCCGTACCGCCACATTCAGACAGGGGGCGCATGGGAATAGAAATTCCAAACTGCCAGGTATCTTCTCCGGATCCAGGTTCCAGATAGAGCAGTTTCCAGGTGGGATCGGAGATGTACCCCAAGCTGGTCAGTCCCCATTCCCGATCACATTCGGGGGTTTCCGGATTGTCTTTAAACATGAAATCCGTATTAATCTCGTACTTCAGCCAGCGGATATCATCGACGCCATTGGGATCCTGGACCGTGGCCTCAATATTTAACCAGGAGTACTGGGTGGGATGTAATTCAAAAAACTGGGGCATATCCACCGCAATAATTTGAGGTGCCACCGGTTCTTCAACCACCAGAGTGCTGCCGCCCGTATAAATATTGCCGCCCGTATCTTCCACATAAAAATCCACATAGTACTCACCCGTATCCAAGGGGGTATCCGGCACCCAATGGCGACTGTAGGTGCCATTGTTCGCCAATAGATCACCTGCAGTACCATCATCCACCAAGTCAATCATTTCAGAGTCACCGTCTATGAGTACATTTACCCATACCTGTGCCGGCGCATCCATATCTCCGGTTGAATTAACGTGAACCTGGAACACCACAGTCTGGGCGACCATATCGAAACTGGCCCACAATTCAGACAGCTCCAGCGCTGAATCCTTTTCAGGCACCGTGGGCGAGTCACATGCTGCCAGCAGCAGAATCATTATTATTAAGCGTTTTTGCATTTTATCTATCATCCTCATAGCGATTGCATTGAAATCCTCCGGGATGGGCTCCCGGACCAGGTTTATTCTTTTTTTTGCACGACCAGGCAAAGCCATTCTTCACGGGTACTGCGCTGTAAAATCTCGAATCCATGCCGTTCGCATAACTGCTGGATATCCGCTTCATCAGTCTGTAATAATCCGGAAATGACAATGGGTGCTCTGCAGCCTTTCCACAGCGGAATCAGATCCATGATCACCCGCCGATTTACATTGGCCAGTACCAGATCGCAGGACCAATCCGTCCAGGTTCTGGCATCTGTGATGTGGTAGGCGATGCCTTCTGTTATCCCGTTTAACTCCAGGTTCTCTTCGAAATTCGGCTGGCAAACGGGGTCATATTCAAGACACTGAACGAAGGATGCTCCCAGTCGATGGGCAGCCAGAGCCAGCACCCCACTACCGGCGCCGACATCCAGCACTTTCTCTCCTGAATTGAGCAGACCCATCAGCATGGATAACATCAGCCAGGTGGTGGCATGATGACCGGTTCCAAAAGCCATTCCCGGTCGGATACGGATCAGAATCTCTGCACTGCTGGTTTGATCCCAGTCCGGAACAATTAATATTCGATCGCGAACATTGACGGGTGTAAAATTATCTTTCCAGGCAAGATGCCAGGGTTCAGGAAAGACTTTTTGCCAGTTCATGGACCATCCCGTGGTGAGGGTGGCCAGACTTGTTTCTGCTGATTCTCTATTATCTGCCGGCAGGTAATACCTGGCTGTATCTTCTTCCTGGATGACACCGAGGCAATTGGGTAACAGAGCGGCAACCACATCCTGGACTTGTTCAGGAGCATCTATCTGGAGCATCCACCAGAATTCTGCAATGGGTTTCATTTGTTGTATTGCTCACTTTCCAGATAGATCAGGGTCGTGACCACTGTGCCGACGGCTTCCAGGCTTTCGGCGGAACATTTATCGGGTGTATCCGCCTGAGTGTGCCAATAATTGGTTTCAGCGTTGGGGTAATGGAAGTCGATGATATCTATGGCCGGAATACCCGTATTCAGATAAAGTACGCGGTGGTCATCATACACAGCCGGTCCCAGTTCACGACGAAACTGAGTGTAACCCAACTGTTCACCGATACTCCAGACCCAAGCCACCAGTTCTGGAGCTTGTCGCACTGAATAGGGTTCCATGGGGAGATCCAGCTCGGCGTCACCCACCATGTCCAAGCAAATGGCATAGCGTGGATACGGTCTTGGCAGTTGATGGGCCACTGCTTTGGTGCCCAACCCCCAGGTTTCCATTTGCGTATGCAGGCCCATATCCTCACCATCAACCAGCAGCAGATCCACACCCATATTCGGCGGATAGGCCTTCAGGATCTCAGCCAGGGCCAGAAGTATTGCCACTCCGCTGGCGCCGTCATTGGCTCCTAGAATCGGTTGTTTCTGCCGGATTGGATCGGGATCTTTCTCGGCAATTTCCCGCGTGTCCCAATGTGCCAGAAACATGATATGATCGGGTGCTTCCGGGGTGAAACGGGCCAGCAGGTTAACCAGTCTTACTGGTTGATTGGTCTGGGGATTAATCACTGTGGTGGGGTAAATCTTGAGCTCATCCGCCAGGGGCTTGAGAAATTTTTCAAAATACTGCGCAGTGCTGTCATGGGCGGCGGATCCGGGATAGCGCGGTCCAAAGGCACATTGTGCTTCCAGCAATTCCATAGCCCGGGAGCCATCAAAATAAGGGGTATTCTGGCCTTGAAGGAGAGTCAGCGCCAGGGTGAACAGCAATATCAGGCGCTTGCACTGAGTTCGAAAGAAAGGAGAAATATGAAAATGCTCTGCTATTCCCATGCCCTGATTCCGCCGGTTTAGCCCTGAATCTTGATTGTCACCTTAAAGCCGATATCCTTCTCGGTGCGCGAGCCGGTTCCCTTGCTGTCGTCGTGCAGGGCGTATTGAAAGTGCATACCGCCGGTCACATAGCGGGTAAAGGTATAATCGATCTCAGGACGAATGCTTAAATTGGTTTTGACACTATTCTCTTTGAATTCGTCCTCACCAGGCATGAGTGTTGAAGGTACCGTTTTATCATAAGAAACGGTCATGGTAAAGCGCGTGTCGTTTGTGATTTCAAAATCCCGGAAAAAGAAAACAGGGATATTCAATCCACCTTTATGATTGTATTTGGCCGAGGCCGAAATGGAAGACTGCAGGCTGCGATCTGTCTGTCCTACAGAACTGTTGTTGATAGAAAGATTCCGTTTGTAATTAACACTCAGATCCAGAGGCACTTTGCCCTTGGTTTTCATATTGATTCCCACCAGCGGGGAGAAGTTGAAGGTGTAGTCGTCGTTGTTCAGCTCTCCTTCGTGGAGGGTGCGGGTCTGATCTCCGGAGTAATTGTGGCTCAGCGATACCGTCTTGAAAATCTTGTTCACAAAGGGCAGACGTTCCAGCCGCGAGACATTGACGCTCCAGCCAAAGAAGGGCATGCCTTCATCGCCGCGATCGCCCAGAGGGAGATAGGTCTGTTTACGACTCACCGTCTCCTTATTGTTGAGCTGATCCAGGCTCTTGGTAAAGTTGTTGGTATAGGTGAGATTGACATTCAGCTGAGATGTGAGAGCCACACCGGTTTTGATGGACCAATCTTCCGAGTTTTTGTAGACGGCGCTGTGGGGACTGGAGCCCCCCTGATATTCGGGAAGATCCGGATTTTTAATCCAGCCCACTTTGAAGTTAAATCCGGGGGTTCCTTCCAGATTGCTGTGTTCGTTGCGATAGGTGGTTTTGTAGCTGAAATTGATGGGGGAAATCCGGCTGAATACTACATGCAGCGGATCCAGTATGGCCACCAGAATGGGATTCTCAATCTGGATGCTGCTCTTTTTTGACTGTGAACCGGATTGACCGCGACGGCGATTGCTGGTGGGTGTACGGGAAGAACCGGGTTTATTCTTGGGCTGATAAATGGTTTCTATCATATTCCGTGGATTCAGATTAGCAGTGAAATTAAGGGCTCCATCACTGCTCATAGTGGCTGATTTCACCGTATCCACCTGTGATGTTCGTTTCCAGTTATAGTTAAAATTATAGGTTACTTTCGGCTTAAGCCAGCGCAGGAAATCGGGAGAATAAGTATTGTTCAGGGATTCCTTCACGTTGGTGATCATCCCGGGGGACATGTTTTTCAGCGCCAGAAGTTTGTCATCGTAATAGGAAATAAGATTGCTGTTTATATCCTTGGAGTACTTGGTGGAAAGACTCTTGGTGACCTGGTAGTTTAAGTCAAACCCCCTTGTCATCTTCAGGCTTGGGGTTTCGGTTTCAGTCCCATTCCGGTTCAATTTATAGTTGTTGCTCTCCTCCAGATTCATATTCGCCCCAAAACTTTTGGGTGAATAGTACAGACGGGTCTCTGCCAAACTACTGCCGACCATGGGGATTTTTTCAGCGAATTTGAGTACTTGCCAGTAGTTATCTGATCCAAAAGTAAGATCATAACCGCCGGCTATTTTGTAGTTATTAATTTCCTCTTTTTCCACCAGCACCGAAGATTTGAAGGTGCGTACAGCGGAAATAGTGGTGATGGCAAAGCGATCCAGGGTGTAGCGGGTAAACCAGTTATCACTGCGTGATGTTTTCTTGAATGATGAGGAGACGGAAATCTTGTTGGTTATGCTTTTAACTGAATCAGGTGTTTCGGAAAAACTGCCTGCCAGAATATCCGTTCCTGAACGGTACTTGGGTGAAGAGACATTGCTGGTGTAAGTGGCATTGAGCGGTACTTTAACTCCCCAGCTGTTGGGCAGGAACAGATCCGGTTTCAGCTTGGTGCTCAAAGTAATATTGCGCGTATTGTCACCCATCCCCAACCGCTCCCGGAGGGAATGGAAATCGGCGTCCTGATTTTGAAAATCAGCACTTATATCCAACAGATCGGCAAACTTGATGCTGCCCTGGAGGCGCATGGCGCGACCGTTCTGACGATTCACATTGGTCATGCGCAATTCATCTACAAACACCTCACCATACATGCGCTCATCGCTGGTATTGCGTACACCCACGATGATCTGATCAATACGATTAATGGCCGGCTCGCCCTTGACGCGAACCTTTTCCCAGGTGTTTCCGCGATCAAGATGCCATTCCCAGACGCCCAGGGTTTCATCATATCCAGCGGGTGGCGGATCGAAAAGTTCATTGCCATTGGCATCATTGAAGGGCTCGATCCATTCGCCTTCATCGTGCAATCCATTGGCGTTGTCATCCCAGTGATCACGACGGCCATTACCTTCGGTCCCCAGATCGCGATCTATATTGACCAGCGGTTCATCAAAAGAACCTTGCCAGATATCCTGGGGAGAGAGGGGATCCAACTGGCTGGTGCTGCCACCGGCGTGGAAATCGTCGCCATTGGGGTCATCAGGGGTGCAGCTGGCACAGCGGGGATATCCCTGGACCATCTCCTGCCAGTATTGGTCACCGCAGATGGTAAGACTGTCCGACCAGGTTTCCTGATAGAAATCCGTGTCCACAAATCCCAGAGAATCCAGAATGGCCATATAGGTAAAATTGCCCGGCAGCCCCGAACCCATGCCGTAAGAATCCACACAGCCTGTTTCGTAAAGACTGAAAACGCTGTCCATTCCTGTGTCATGATTGGATGGGATCCAATCGTCCAGGGCAGTGATATTGAGCTTGAAACGCGTCAGTTCAGCCAGATCAATGTCCAAATGATTGCGCTCATCCCAACCGGAGTAAATAGGCCGGACGATTTCGTAGAAATTATCATCTCGACCAAACTGAAAGACCAGCTGGGTATAGGCTGTATCTGCATTGTACCAGTCGGGGCGTATATTCGTCGTATCCGGACGCCCAAAGACATACATTTCCATTTTTTTGTAGGCAAAAAAGCTCTGGGCCTTGTCGTTGGGGATATCCAGATATTTGACCACCGTCGCTTCGCTATGCCCTGGAATACCACCGGTTTCTATACCATCGCCTTCGCTGAAATCAAGAACGAGGGATTGCTCACGGGTCCAGACCTGGTTCACTTCGTCATACTCACCCTTGACACCGGGAGGAGGTTCATAATCAGAATTCTCATCGGTATTGGCTACAGCCACGGTAAAGAGGGTGCTGTCATCCCAGGCGGTAGACCCGATTTCAGCCACACCCTTTTCCTGCCATTCATTGCCCACCAACTCCATCTTGGCGATCAGTACCCGGCCCGTATACCCCGTTTCACTGTCTGGAGTAATGCCATCAATCCAGAGACGCACATTCTGTACATCGCTCCATTCTACTGTCCCATCACCGGTTTTGACAAAATCCGGAAGCAGAATCCGGTATAATTTCCACTTCTCGCCGGCATTATTGGTACCACCCTCGCTGACGGGTTCATCCAACAGAGGATAAATCGTGTAAGTAAAATAGTCATTCAGAAAATCTTTGGCATTATTGCCATTCAGGTCTTCTGAATCAGGATAGCCAAAACCGGCCATACTGTGGTTGTTTTCAGTGCCGTTGATGTGCCGATAATCACCCAATTCGGGATTGCCGGACCAGTTATCATTGTTCGGGTCGGCCGGATCTACCCAGGGGTTGGTGTTTTTCATGGATTCGGGAGCTTCCGCATAGGTCATGGCCCCCAGGTCCAGGCAGCTCCCAAAAGTGTCGTCGTACTCATCACAGAGACAGCCACCCCAGCCGTCTTCGTATTCATCCGTACAGGCATCCATCCCCACGTCTTCACCTTCTTCCAGGTAGCCATTGCCGATGGACATGTTGTTAAAGGGACGGTCTTCTGTATCCAGCAAGCCATTTTGGTTGATATCTTCGCTGATGTGGCCGATGTCGATATGGAGGGCAAGGTTTTCATCTTCCACCTGTTCCGTACTCACCCAGATGTCCATATACTTATTATTTTTCTGATTGTATTCACTGGCATAGAGGGAGGTGGTCACCCCACCCCAGGTTTCACTACCCGTGGTTTCATCAGCAAAAAAGGATTCCAGGATCAGGATGCGGGTGGTCTGGTTATTGGCCCGCTGGGAAGTCTCCATATTGGGCCAGATATCGGTGGTGAAAACGTCGTAGTAGGGATTGTACCAGATTAATTCACCGCGATTGTAGATATCCTTGTCTACCGGCGGTGCGGATTTTTTCCAGAAACGCTGCATGATGCTGGGTGTGGTGGTGCGCTTGGAAGATTCAAAATCATCCAGATAGGCTTCCCCCAGCGGATTGGGATCGGGAATGACCTGGGCATATTCACCATTGATGGAAAAACTGGAGGGCTTGTTGGTCTGTACAAAGGGCAGGGTATTCACCATATTGGTGAGCATATCCACATTATTGGCCTTGTATTCACCATTCACATCCCAGATGAAATTGCGCACCGGCTCATACCCAATTTCCACCTTCTCATCGACGATGGACTGATTGTAGTACATGGCCACCGCCCCAAAACTCAAGTTGTCGTTCAAGTCCAGCTCGACAGATGTTCCGGCCAACACTTTCTGATCGAAGGAGATGATTTCGTTTTCCTGAAAAGTGATCTTGAGATCGGAGGTGGGATCGGTACACTCGGGGCAATCGATGAAGTTCACA
>JGI10211J34971_10001303_pt1 | contig 20750 bp, 21 predicted proteins | sample Etolagsediment_FD_34971 | JGI IMG/M metagenome (IMG submission 34971)
ATAAACCGCTCCCCCAATTGAATGGGCGCACTGAGGTGCGCGTGAATGTTTGCCCGCAACAAGCTGGTGCGGAATGCCTCCGCGTCGGCTGGCAGATCGAGCGCATTGTCGACCATGACGGTGTTACCATCGCGGTATTGATCGATACACCATTGATAGCGATCTCTGGGCAAGCCGACGGTTTTTTTGAGAGCTGAGCCCTTATCGCCTTCGACCCATTCAGGGGCCGTGCTGGCATGGGTGTTGGTGGCATAGCGATCATCGGCGGATAATCGAAACAATGCCCCCCGTTGTCCGTCCAGGCTGACGGACAAAATGCGCAAAGCCTCTTCGATCGCCGCGCCAGAGGCATCCGCCAACAATCCACGGGTGATGTCGGCCAAGACGGTGTCATGCGCTTGGCGCAAGCGTAACGCGGCTTCGGCGTCGCGGCGAACCGTAATGTCTTCTTTGACAGCGACAAAATGCGTGATGTCCCCTTGAGGTCCAAGAATCGGGGCAATCGCCGTGGATTCCCAATAGTGCTCCCCCGTGCGTTTGCGGTTGCACATCTCACCACGCCAAATTTCTCCGGATAAAATGGTCGACCACAACGTGTCATAAACGTGTGTCGGCGTTTGCCCGGATTTCAGCAAATTGGGTTTTCGCCCAATGACGTGTTCTTGGCTGTAACCCGTACTTTTGACAAAGCGGTCATTGACGTATTCAATCACGCCGCTCCGATCCGTGATGACGACGCAAGACGGACTGGCCTCAACCGCTTGAAAAAACTTGCGATATTCATGGTGCAGATCAAGGGGAGCGTCCACGTCAAGGATTTCCGCCGCGGCCGTGCCAGCTGTGGATTTTTGGGGCGCCTCTTGAACCATTTGATCCGCACCGTTTTTATTTTTGTTAAATGTCATGGCCGTTTCATTCCTGGGGAGCCCTCACCGTAACGCTCCCACCTCTTCGGTGCAACACACCCATTTGGACGAGGTTGTACTGCAAAAATATGACATCCGAACTTGTAGATGCTCACATTTCGGACCATCTTTATGTCTCATTTTAGGAAGGGGATCTCATGGTCAAGCTCACAAAAATCTACACCCGCGGCGGCGACGGCGGCGACAGCGGTCTGGTGGACGGCTCCCGCCTTTCCAAAAGTCACGCCCGTTTTGCCGCCATTGGTGATGTCGACGAAGCCAACGCGACCATTGGCTTTGCGCGGGCAGTGGCCGCTATCGGTTCCGCCACGGATCGGTTTCTTGCCGGGATTCAAAACGACTTGTTTGATCTGGGCGCAGATTTGGCCACACCGGGTGCAATGGCTGGCGCTTTGCGTTTGTCCGATGGCCGTGCGGAAAGTCTAGAGGCTGAAATTGATGCGTTAACGGAGCAGCTTGGCCCGTTGACCAGTTTTGTCTTGCCCGGTGGCAGCGAGATTGCGGCCCGCCTGCATATGGCCCGCACCCAGGTGCGTCGCGCCGAGCGCACCGTCATTAAGCTCAATGTATCTTCTCCCCTCAATCCCGAAATTCTCAAATATTTAAACCGCTTATCCGACCTTTTGTTTCAAATGGCACGGGCGGAAAATAATATGGGAAGGGCGGATGTCTTGTGGAAACCGGGCGGCAACGCATAATTCTTCCCGCCCAGGCTTATCGCTTGCCGGGTCGCGCGGCCTTCGCACATGCGAAAAGAGTTTGCAGGTGCGGCGAATCTTGCCTAAGCTCTTGCTTCGCTGGCGGTAACGTTCCGCCAACAGGGAAGCCATAAGGCAGAATTAAACAGATACCGGAAAAGACATTATGAAGGTTTTGGTCGCCGTCAAACGGGTGGTTGACTACAACGTCAAAATTCGCGTCAAAACGGATGGGACGGGTGTGGAAACTGCGGGCGTAAAAATGTCCATGAACCCCTTCGACGAAATTGCCGTTGAAGAAGCCGTCCGCCTCAAAGAAGCGGGTGGCGTTGAAGAAATTATCGTTGTCTCGNTGGGCGTNNNCCAAGCNCANGAAACCATCCGCACCGCCTTGGCGATGGGTGGNGACNGNGGCGTTCACGTCGAAACCGACCAGGTGCTGGAACCGTTGGCGGTGGCGAAGCTGCTCAAAGCGATTGTCGATAAAGAACAGCCCGATTTGATCGTGCTGGGCAAACAAGCCATTGATGACGACAGCAACCAGACCGGCCAAATGCTGGCCGCGCTTTTGGGCTGGCCGCAGGGCACTTTCGCTTCCAAGCTTGAACTCACGGACGACAAAGCCAACGTGACGCGTGAAATTGACGGTGGCCTGGAAACGCTGAGCCTCAACATGCCGGCCGTGGTGACCACCGATTTGCGCCTCAACATGCCGCGCTATGCGTCTTTGCCCAATATCATGAAGGCGAAGAAAAAGGTGATTGAAAAGCTCACCCCCGATGAGCTGGGTGTGGATGTCAGCCCGCGCCTGACCACGCTGAGCGTCGAGCAACCCGCAACCCGTCAGGCCGGCATCATCGTCGCCGACGTGGCAGAGCTGATTGATAAACTCAAGAACGAGGCAAAGGTGATCTGATGAACGTTTTGGTCCTTGCCGAACACGACAATACGCTTCTCAAAGCGCAAACGCTGAACACCATCTCGGCGGCCAAGCAATTGGGCGACGTCACGGTGTTGGTCATCGGACACGGCTGCCAAGCCGCGGCCCAGGCCTGCGCCCAAGTTGAAGGGGTCGGCAAAGTTTTGCTGGCCGACGCTCCTGTATACGAACACACCTTGGCGGAAACCTTGACGCCCTTGTTGGTCAAATTGGCCGAAACCCATGGTGTGATTATGGCTCCGGCCACCACCACGGGCAAAAACGTCTTGCCCCGTGTTGCCGCGCTTTTGGATGTGCAGCAAATTTCCGACATTACGGCTGTTATAGACGCCGACACGTTTAAGCGCCCCATCTATGCAGGCAACGCCATCGCCACGGTCAAAAGCGGCGATGCCACCAAAGTCATTACGGTGCGCACCACGGCTTTCGAAGCCGCACCGGCTCTTGGCGGTTCTGCGCCCATCGAAACGGTGGAAGCCGTTGATGCCCCGGTTCTTTCCGCTTTTGTCAGCGCTGACTTGACCCAATCGGCCCGTCCTGAATTGACCGCCGCGTCAGTGATCATTTCCGGTGGACGCGGCATGGCGTCCGGTGAAAACTTCCACCTCTTGGAAGCTGTTGCCGATAAACTGGGTGCCGCCGTCGGTGCGTCGCGCGCAGCGGTCGATTCCGGCTTTGTGCCCAACGATTACCAGGTCGGTCAAACGGGCAAAGTTGTTGCCCCCGACCTTTACATCGCCGTGGGGATTTCCGGTGCCATCCAACATTTGGCGGGTATGAAAGACAGCAAGATTATCGTCGCCATCAACAAAGACGAAGAAGCCCCAATTTTCCAGGTTGCCGACTACGGCTTGGTCGCTGATTTGTTTGATGTCTTGCCGGAACTCTCTGAAAAACTCTAGGCGATCAGCGTGGGCGATTATATATAGAGAAGAAACGGGCCTACGCCGTAGGCGCGTTGCATTGAAACGAGGAACGATATGTCTGTGGAAAACATCAAGAAGATTGGCGTGATCGGTGCAGGCCAAATGGGCCGCGGCATTGCGCATGTTGCTGCCCTTGCCGGATATGATGTGCACCTGATGGATGCCAATGCCGAGGCCATCGCCGTGGCGCTCGATACCATCAAAAGCTACATGGATCGCCAAGTTGAAAAAGGCAAAGCCACCCAAGCCGATGTCACCGCAGCGTTACCGCGCATCACCGTCGGCGCGGACATGTCGGGTTTCTCCGACGCTGATTTGGTCATCGAAGCCGCCACCGAAGACGAAACCGTCAAAAAAGCCATTCTCAGCGAATTGTGCCCGGTGTTGAAGCCCGAAGCGATCATTGCGTCCAATACGTCATCGATCTCCATCACCCGTCTGGCGGCCAAAACCGACCGCCCCAGCCAGTTTGTCGGCATGCACTTCATGAACCCGGTTCCGGCCATGGAATTGGTGGAAATGATCCGCGGCATCGCCACCGGCGAAGAAACCTTCAAAACGGTTTCCGCATTGGCGATCAAAATGGGCAAAACGCCCGTTCCGGCCGAAGATTTCCCGGCGTTTATCGTCAACCGCATGCTGATCCCGATGATCAACGAGGCGGTCTATACGCTGTACGAAGGCGTCGGCACCGTCGCCGCCATCGACAACGCCATGCGCATGGGCGCCCATCACCCCATGGGCCCGCTGCAACTGGCCGACTTTATCGGCTTGGACACGTGTTTGGCGGTGATGAATGTCTTGCATGAAGGCTTGGCCGATTCCAAGTATCGTCCTTGCCCGCTCTTGGTGAAGTATGTCGAAGCCGGATGGCTGGGCAAAAAAACCAACAAGGGCTTTTACGACTACTCCGGCGCCGAGCCGGTACCGACCCGCTAAGGCCGCACCGCTCTTTAATCCATAAGCCGCCCCATCCGGGCGGCTTATGGCTTTTGGACTCATAAATTCACATGGCTGACCTCACCCTGCTGGGCGTTTTTATTCCAACGTTTTTTTTCGTCTCCATCACGCCTGGGCTGTGCATGACGCTGGCCTTAACCCTGGGCATGACCATTGGCGTGCGTAAAGCCTTGTGGATGATGAGCGGCGAACTGTTGGGCGTCGGTACGGTGGCGGCGGCGGCGGTGTTGGGGGTGGCGGCGTTGGTCACGCAATACCCCGAAGCATTTTTGGTGATGCGCTTTGGCGGCGGAGCCTATCTGGCCTTTTTGGGGGTGCAGTTGTGGCTGTCCAGAGGAAAAGTCGCGCTCCGCATCGGTGAAGAGGACTTACCCCAGCCACACCCTCTGAGCCTCGCCACCCAAGGCTTTGTTACGGCCATCTCCAACCCCAAGGCGTGGGCCTTTATGGTCGCGCTGTTGCCGCCCTTCGTGAACCTGCAAGATGCTATCGCCCCCCAACTGAGCGTGTTGATCGCGATCATCTTAGTGCTGGAATTCATCTGTTTGATGATTTACGCCACGGGTGGACGAAGCCTGCGCAAGCTTTTGCAAAATTCCGGAAACGTGCGCATCCTCAACCGCATCGCTGGTCTGCTCATGATTGGCGTCGGCATCTGGCTAGCGTTTTTGTAGACCGCAGGCTTTTTTAACGGGTTCTTCGACGCAGCGCATGGATTGCCACGCCCCCTTCGGGGTCTCGCAATGACGCCCTGTCCTTACGTCTTTGCGAGCGAAGCGAAGCAATCCAGGGCAGCGTGCACAGACCCATCGCCAGATTGCTTTGCAGCACGCGTAAAGACATGCGTTGACATAATCCAAACGCCGCGTCGAGGAACTTTTTAGCCCCATCCCTGCAATATATTTGAAACGCTAGCGACTAAGAACTTTCATGGCTCCGTCATGCGGGTATCACGCAAATCGCCCATCCTCACGGTCAGATTTGGTAGAGAACCGTATAAGGATGTGGCGCTGTGAAGCCTCTGATCGTAAATAACTTAGAAATTCGCCTGGCTGAGACCGACCGAGAAGTCGATGCCTCCTTGGCCCTTCGCTATCGCATCTTCTATGAAGAAATGGGCGCGAAGGCAACGCCGCGCGTGCTTGCGACCGAACGCGATTTTGACCCCTATGATGAATTTTGCGACCACTTGCTGGTGATAGATCGAGACCGCGGATCTGCGGCGCATCCCTGTGTGGTCGGCACCTATCGATTGCTCCGTGGCGAAGTCGCCGATGACTATGCGGGCTTTTATTCGGAAAGCGAATTTGAGCTGGGGCCGTTGATTTATCGTTCCGGTCAAGTTCTGGAACTGGGTCGCAGCTGCATCGACAGCAACTATCGCTCACGCGGCACCATGCAGTTGTTATGGCGTGGCATTGCCGATTATGTCTTCGCCCATTCCATCCGCTATATGTTCGGCTGTGCGTCCATTCCCGGCATCAATCCCAGCGATATGAAACTGCCATTGTCTTATCTGTACCACCACCACTTAGCCCCCCGGCCCATTCGCACCCATGCCTTGGAAGAGCGTTTTGTCGACATGAACATGATGGCCAAAGACACCATCGATGTGGGCCAAGCGTTGCGCGAATTGCCGCCGCTGATCAAAGGTTATCTGCGCGTCGGCGGTGTGGTTGGCGACGGCGCCGTGATCGATTATGATTTCAACACCGTTGATGTGAACATCATCGTCGAAACCGAAAACGTCACAGCCAAGTACCTGAACCACTACACCCGCGACAACGACAAAGCCGCCGGTCAAGAGACAAGGCAGGAAACCGACAAGGTGACGGCTCAAGGCACCGCCGCATGAATTTTTCCGTCCTGCGTGCGGGACTGAATGTCTGTTTGTTTATGCTGCTCATCGGGCTGTTGTTGGGACCGTATGTCTTGATGATCGCCTTGGCACCACACAAACGTCACAAGATTGCGCAGGTGTTTTTTAAAGGCTGTGTAGCGCTCACCGGGTTGCGTCTGGTTATCCGTGGCGCGCCCAGTGAACGCACGGTCATGTTTGCTGCCAATCACGCCTCTTACCTGGACATCATCGTATTGGGGGCTGTCATTCCCGGCGGCGTGTTTGTGGCCAAAAGCGAAGTCGCCGACTGGCCTTTGTTCGGGTTTTTGGCGCGCCTTTCCAGAACCATTTTCATCAGCCGCAATGGACAGGACGCCGCCCTTCAGCGCACCGTGTTGGCCGGGCGCATGAACAAAGGCCATGCTTTGGTGCTGTTCCCCGAAGGCACCTCAACCAATGGGGCCAGCCTGAAACGGTTTAAAAGCACTTTGTTTGCCGCATTGGACGACGTGCAGATGGTGCCCTGGGTGCAGCCCGTCAGCCTTGTGTACGCCCGCCATGTGAACGGTCCCCTGCTCAGCCAGTCTGAGCGCGAACAATTCACCTGGTTCGGCGACATGACCCTAGCCCCACACTTGCTCAACGTTTTTGGCACCCGCGGTTGTGAGGTGGAGGTTACGTTACACCAGCCCCTGAACGCGGCCCAGTTCGACGACCGCAAAATGATTGCAAAAGCTTGCGAAGAGGCCGTTGCCGGACACCTTAATAATACCCTCGGCGAAACCCTCGATCCGGTTCCGCTCAATCGTGATGTTGCGGCAAACGATACAGAGTCGTTTACGTGCCTCAGTGCGCCAACCCCTGTCATCGGCAGCGAATAGAGCAACAGCTTAAGATTCGCGGATTTGATCTTCCGAAAGTGCCTCGGCGTAATCCATGGTCACACCGGCTTCTTTAAACATACGTTCGGAAAACTTTCCCTTTTCGTCCCAGCGGGCCTGAAAATCATCGTCCGACACCGAGGCGCGGTCCACCACCACATGCTTGATGCCCACCTGCAAGATGGCGCGGGCGCAATCGGGGCACGGCACGTGGGTGACATAGATGGTGTTGTTCAACAACGTCTGACCCGTGCGGGTGGCGTTGTAGATGGCGTTGCGCTCGGCGTGTTCGGTCCAGTCGTATTTGTCGGGACGTTCATGGCGTTCCGCAGCATCGTCATCGATACCACGGGGGAAACCGTTGTAGCCGTAAGAACTGGGGGTTTTGTCTTCGGCCACAATCACCGCGCCGACGCATGTTGAACGGTCTTTGGACCAAGACGCGATTTCACGCGCCAGACGAATAAAGCGGGAATCCCATTTTAGCGACATGGCGACCTCTCAAGTCTGAACAAAACGTCCATCATTACTAGGTAACTGGGGTGCCCAACGCAAGGGGGGATCGGCTCAGGGAAATGAGAATTTTAGTCTTCGGGGCCGTGTTCGAGTGCGACCTGGAACTGTGATGACCCCGAAGACCTGGGAGTTGCCCCCCAATGGGTTTAATTCAACTCGGCGCGGAGCCGTTCGCGAAAGGCATCAATGCACACCAATTGGCCCTTTTGTTCCACATGCCAGAACTGCCAGCCGTTACAGCTGGGGGCCTTTTGCACAAAAGCGCCGGTTTGGTGGATGGAGCCTTTGAAGTCCGCCGTCACCAAGGTGCCATCGGCACGAACCTTGGCCGAATAGCGCCGCCGTCCGTCATACAACACGTCGCCGGGCTTGAGCATGCCGCGTTCAACCACACTGCCGAACGGAATGCGCGGGGCCGAACGTTTGCTTTCGGTGCGCAGCAATTCCAGGTCTTCAATCGGTTTGACGCGATGGATGCGCCGTTCCGCCATCTCGGCATAGTCTTTGTCTTGATCCAAGCCAATCCAGTTGCGGCCCAGTTTTTTGGCCACCGCCCCGGTGGTTCCGGTGCCAAAAAACGGATCCAAGATCACGTCGCCCGGTTGGGTGGAGCTCAGCACCACCCGGTACAACAAACTTTCCGGCTTTTGCGTGGGGTGCGCTTTGGTGCCATCTTTTTTCAGCCGTTCGCCACCCGAACAAATTGGCAAGGTCCAGTCGGAGCGCATTTGCAGATCGTCGTTCAGGGATTTCATGGCTTCGTAATTAAAGCGGTAGCGCGCGTCTTTGTCCTTGGCCACCCAGATCAGGGTTTCGTGGGCGTTGGTGAAGCGCCGACCGCGGAAATTGGGCATCGGGTTGGTTTTGCGCCAAATCACGTCGTTGAGCATCCAAAAGCCCAAGTCCTGCAAAATCGAACCGACGCGGAAAATATTGTGATAGCTGCCAATCACCCACAAGGTGCCGTCGGGCTTCAACAAGCGCCGCGCGGCCTTCAGCCAGCGCTTGGAAAACTCGTCATAGGCCTGAAAGCTTTCAAATTGATCCCAGTCGTCGTCAACCGCATCCACCTTGGTGTTGTTGGGACGATGCAAATCGCCCTTCAATTGAAGGTTATAGGGCGGGTCGGCAAAGATCATATCGACGGAGCCTTCGGGAAGGCTTTCCATGGTTTCGATACAGTCCCCAAGCAGGACCTTATTGAGCGGTAAATCTGAATGTGTCATGGGGGCAAGATGACGGATACGCGAATCGCCGTCAAGGAATTTAATGGAATCAATATGTTACAGCAGACTCTTAGAGCTATATGTTGAGTCTCAGGATTCCTCGGGACTCAATATCTTGCGAATTGGGGCGAAACTTTTTCGGTGCTGAGGGGTCACACCCAGGGCTTTTAGGCCCTCTTGATGGGCTTGGGTGCCGTACCCCGCATTGGCCGTCCAGCCATATCCGGGATACATCCGGTCCAAATCCGCCATCATCCGGTCGCGGCTGACTTTGGCGACGATGGACGCCGCCGCAATGGACAGGGATTTGCCGTCGCCTTGGACAATGGCCTCGGCCGGACAGGGCAAATCTTTCGGCACCCGATTGCCGTCGATCAGCGCGAAGTCTGGTCTGAGGCCCAAATTCACCACCGCTCGTTCCATCGCCAACAAGGTCGCCTGCAAGATGTTCAGCTCATCAATTTCTTCGGCGCTGGCGATGCCCATGCCCAACACCGCATCGCTGTGTTCCAATAACGCCAGCAAAGCTTCGCGCTTTGGGGCTTTGAGTTTCTTGGAATCATCCAAGCCCTTCGCCAATTGATCTGATAAAGTTGCCGGGTTGAGGATGNCCGCCCCCGCCACCACCGGCCCGGCCCACGGCCCACGCCCGGCTTCATCCACACCGACGATCAGGCCCGAATGGCCAAGCTCTAGGGAAAAGTCAGGCATAGATCTCGCTTTCCATCTTGTAGGCGCAAGGTATCTCTCTACCAGGACATTGGGAACCGTTAAATGGCGACTTTTTGGGGGGGGCTGTTCGTTTTGACCTTCATCGACACAATCATGGCCAGGCCTTGTTCGGTGGCTTGAAGGATTTTGACGGCATCGCGCGGCAGCGGCACGCTGTGACATTTGCACATCATAATCATCGCCGTCAGCACAAAGGTCTCATTCAAATGCAACTCATAGGGCTTTTTGGGGTTTGAGGTCATAAAATCGACGACCAGCGACGACCCCCCGGCGGGCCGTGGCGTAAAATGAATTTTTTGAATGGGTGAATTGGGAACCTCTTTGCCTTCCGTTTTGCAATGCGCCAGCAACGCCTGTTGCAACAGGTCATCCGAAAAAATCAGCTTGCGCACATCGAGCAGCATACTTGGTAACCTTCCGGGTTCGTCCCAAAACGCATAATCAGATCAAATTGTCGCACAAATTAACAGACATTAGAATAATGCGGGTTGATTACCCGTATCGAGGGGGCATTGGAAGGTGGTTGTGCTCAAAGTGCAGGCCCCCAGCTTTGCGGGGATCAAGCCATTCTTTTTGCACGCCAAGGCAAAACGCTGCGCCAACAACTGGGCATGAACACCGGTGCCGGTCATCCGCGAGCTGAAATCAGAAACGTAAAGCTGCCCGCCACGCGATTGGCGGAGCACGCTCATCACCCGCTTGGCTTTGTGGGGGACGTGGGTTTGCAACCACTCCGCAAACAGGTCTTTAACCTCCCGCGGCAAACGCAGCAAAATGTACTCGGCACCGCTGGCCCCGGCTTGTGCACTGGCCGCCAATATGGCTTCCAGTTCATAGTCGTTGAGCGTCGGCACCAGGGGGGCGGCCAATACCATCACCGGAACCCCCGCTTCGGCCAAAATGCGCATGGCGTCCAAGCGCCGCTTGGGCGTTGCGGCACGCGGTTCCAACGTGCGCGCAAGCCCCCCATCCAAGGTGCCCAAAGACACGCCCACGGACACCAGATTGTCCTTGGCCATATCTGCCAAGATATCCACATCACGGGTGATCAAATGCGATTTGGTGACGATCATGACCGGATGGCGAAAGCGGTGCAGGACTTCGAGCACATCGCGAGTCACACGGTGTTCACGCTCAAGGGGTTGATAGGGGTCGGTGTTCGCCCCAAGCATAACAGGAGCGGGGCTGTAAGAACGCTTTCGCAGCTCGGCTTCCAGCACCTGAGCCAGATTTTTTTTAACGAACAATTTGCTTTCAAAATCAAGCCCCGGCGACAGATTCATGTAGGCGTGCGACGGTCGGGCGTAGCAATACACGCAGCCATGCTCACAACCCCGGTAGGGATTGAGGGAGCGATCAAAGGCAATGTCGGGGGAACTGTTGCGGGTCAGGGCGGACTTTGCCCGCTCCACCGTCACTTCGGTTCTGAGCTTTGGCAGGGCTGCCTCATCTTCGCCTAGGTGCCAGCCGTCATCGACCGCTTCGTGGGCCAACGGCTCGAACCGTCCGGTCGCATTCGACACCGCGCCCCGGCCTTTTTTGGGCAATAACCGATCTCTCAAAGCAAAAGCATCAACCATCTTTCAACCCTACACAATGAGAGCGAACAAATCAAGAACACATAAGACGCTTTGGGGACGGAAAAGACGTGGTAATCTCCGCTCATGCTGAGCATCATCATCCCCACCTTAAACGCCGAAGCGACGTTAGCCCGGACTCTGCAAAGCCTTCGTGCGTCAAATGCCGCCATCAACGAAGTGCTGGTCATCGATGGCGGCTCGATGGACGACACGGCGCGGATTGCTACTCAGCACGACGCGAAGCTTATGGTTTGCGCCCCCGGGCGCGGCCGCCAATTGGCCCGGGGTGCCGCTGAGGCCCAAGGCCCGTGGATGCTGTTTTTGCATGCTGATAGCATTTTGCCCAAAGGGTGGGAGGCGATTGTGAACCGCTTCACTGCCCCCGAACGCCACCAACAGCTGGCCGCCTATTTTCGCTTAGATTTCGATACACAGGCTGGCGGTGCAAAACGGGTCGCCCGGCTGGCCAACTGGCGGGCCCAGGTGCTGAGCTTACCATATGGCGATCAAGGCTTGCTGATCCACCGCAGCCTTTACGACGAAGTCGGCGGCTATGTGGCTGAGCAAGCGATTATGGAAGATGTCGATTTGGTGCGGCGCATCGGGCCGATGCGCTTAAGGCGCCTCAACGCCACCCTGCAGACCTCAGCCCAGCGCTACCAAACGGGCGGCTGGTGGGCACGGCCGTTGCGCAACCTGACGTGCCTGGGTCTTTATCTGCTGGGGGCGCCACAATCCGTATTGCTGAGACTGTATCGATGAATCATGTGCCGCAACATCTGGTGCTGATGAGCAAAGCGCCACGCATCGGGCGGACAAAATCGCGCTTGGCCCAAGATATCGGCTGGGCCCGCGCCTGGGCCTTTCATCGCACTTTGCTGTTTGCCACGGCGCGAAAATTACGCGATCCGCGTTGGCAAGGCTGGTTGAGTGTAACGCCGGACGTTGCGGTACATGATTCGCGGCAATTCCCCTCCGGCTGGACGCTCATCGGCCAAGGCCCGGGCGACTTGGGGGACCGCATGCTGCGCCCTTGGTTGACGCTGCCCCCCGGCCCGGTGGTGATCGTTGGTTCAGACATTCCGGGCATAACGTCTGCTCACATTGCGGCGGCGTTTCAGGCCTTGGGCGCAAACGATTTGGTGTTTGGTCCGGCCACCGACGGCGGCTATTGGCTGGTTGGGGCCAAACGTCGCCCGTGTGTGCTCAACCCCTTTCAAGGGGTTTCGTGGTCCACCGCCCAAGCGCTTTCAGACACCCTCGCGCGCGTGCCGAAAGGGTGCAAAATTGCGTTTGTCGATACCTTAAGCGATGTGGATGATGGGACTGATTTTAGGCTCAAACCCTAAACGAGATGTTCTTTAAGACGCGGCATCAGTTCAACCATATTGCAAGGCCGCGTGCGGGCATCCAACTGGTGGACCAAGATGTCATCCCAAGCGTCTTTGCAAGCCCCCGTCGACCCCGGCACGGCAAACAGATAGGTGCCATTGGCCAGCCCCGCCGTGGCGCGCGATTGAATGGTCGAGGTTTTGATTTTTTGATAGCCAATCCAGCGAAACAATTCCCCAAAGCCCGGAATTTCTTTTTCGCACACCTGAGCGAAGGCTTCGGGGGTCACATCGCGCCCCGTCAAGCCAGTGCCGCCGGTGGCAATCACCACGTCAATGGTGTCGTCGTTGATCCAGGCGGTTAGTTGTTCAACCAGTTTCGGCACTTCGTCTTTGATGATTTCACGCGCCGCGACAATATGATTGGCTGCCTCGATGCGCGCCACCAACGTGTCACCGGACTTATCGTTTTCCAAGGTGCGGGTATCTGAAACCGTCAAGACGGCAATGCGCACCGGCAGAAATTCACGTTCACCTTCGATTTGAGACATTTTCGGCAACCTGTTCTGATGCCCCAGCCCCAGAGGGGTCAAGGGCTGAATAGCTGGGCCAAACACCGGACGCAATGGCATCCAAAGACGGTGCGGGTTGACCCAAACGATTGCGATAGACCCATAAATTGGTCAGCACGCGTTCAATGAAAATACGGGTTTCGCGCGACGGCAGGCTTTCGATGAAAAACAACGCATCATCCATGTCGTTAACGCGCCGCCGCCACTTGTTCAAATTGCCCGGCCCGCCATTCCAGGCCGCCGCCATCAAAAACAAATCGCCCTGAATTTTGTTGTCGTTGAGCAAAATGGAAATGTATTTCTGCCCCAGAGCAAGGTTGAATTCGGGATCGAACAGCTGCGCTTTTTTGTTCCAGCGCAAGGTTCGGTCGCGGGCCACAAAGCTGGCGGTTCCGGGCATCAATTGCATCAAACCGCGCGCACCAGCACCGGACTGGGCATTGGGGTTAAAGCGCGATTCTTGGCGTACCAGGGCGTAAATCAACGCCGGGTCGACCGTAAAGCCGCCATCCGGTTGCCACGCGGGCAAGGGGTAAGAGGCTCCGTCAAAGCCGCCGCCATCGGGGTAAAGCATGGCGTCCAGGCGCATGGTCAATTCCGCCATGCCCGTGTGCGCGGCAATGGACAGCATGCCCTGGGCCATTTCTTTGGGAGCCAAGCGGGCGGTTTGGCGCATTTCTTTTTCGGCCAATTCGCTTTCGCCGACCTGCACCAAGGCCAATGCCCGGCGTCCACCGCCATTGTCCAGCAAGGCTTGAACTTCGTCCCCGTTCATGGGCGGCATTTGCCAGTTGAATTCCGGCTCACGGCCCAAAAGTTTGTTGGCCAGCATGCCGTAGAATGTGCGCGGATGCTTGGCGGCGTCTTCCAACAAGGGCATGACTTTTTCGGGATGGCGTGCAATCAAATTGGCCCGCGCCGCCCAAAAGGCAGAGGCCGAATGCGTCCAAGAAGATGCATCGTATTTGGCCGACAGTTCAAAATGTTCGGCGGATTTTTCCAAATTGCCCAAACGCCAGTGCGCCAACCCCGCAAGCCAGTGCGCGCTGGGCAAATATTTTCCCGACCTGGCGGCCGCTTTTTCAGCCCACTGGACCGCCCAATCGTCGCGCCCGTCCATAAAGTAGCCTTTGGCCAAACTGGCCCGCGCCCAATCCATATTGTAATCGTCGAACAGTTTTTGGGCTTCGTCCGATTCAATCAACTGTTTGGCAGACAGGGTGTGGCCTTTGCGCATGTAGCTTTTCAGCATGACCTTTAAGGTCGCGACCCGGCGGCGCTCAGTACGGGTCAAGTGCTTGCGTGTGGGCTGGTCGACCTCTTCTTGGCTAGTGGATGCCTTATTGTATAAGGCCCGCCCCACCTGTGGCTTTGTGGGAAACTTATAGCCTACCGGACGACGCTTCAGGGCCAATTGATAAATCTGCTTGGCATAAAAATGGTCGTTGTACGCGTCCAGCCAAGATTTCAATTCTTTGTATTTGGAGCGGTATTTGGTCGGGTGCAAATAACGTTGCGCCAACACGTGGCCCATCAACAGGCGATCGGATAGCTGCTTGATTTCCCGGTCGGCTTTGCCCCAGTCGCCCTTTTCTTGCAAGGCGAAAATATTGCGGTAACGCCCCGTATCTTCCGCACTCAACACGCTGGGCAGGTCAAGCTGCGCGGTCTGCTGAACCGTGTCTGAAGAAGTGTCCTCGCCAACATCTTGGGCATAACCCGAAGTCGGCCCCACTGACATCAAAACCCAAACGGATGCGGCCATGCTCACGGCACGAAAAAATGGCTTTACCGACATAATGATTTAAACAACTCCGCCCAATTCCCAGCCTGATGAATCCGCACTGAGTATCCACCCAAAATATTGACAAATCTTATACGTCATGGGGCCACATATAGCAATCCTGCCCCAAAGGGGTCTCTGTGTTAAAAGCCTGGGGGAAATTAAGCGTGCTCAGCCAATTTGGCCTTGATCGCCATCAGGTCCAACCACGTCTGTCGCTTGTGCGCCGGCGTGCTCAGCAAATTCAGCGGATGGTAAATGGCGGAGGCGGCGATGGGGTGCGACATCCGGGGCGTTTCATAGGTGAACCATTGCCCCCGCAGCCGGGAAATGCTGCCGGGGTGGGCCAACAGGGAATGCGTGGCCGGCCCACCCACCGTAATCAAAATGACCGGATCGATGAGTTCGATCATGCGCTCCACAAACGGCAGACACACCGAAATCTCACCCGCGTTGGGGCTGCGGTTGCCGGGGGGGCGCCAAAACACCGTGTTCGACAAAAACACGCCGGTGCGATCCAAGCCAATGGACGCCAACATTTTATCGAGCAGTTGGCCACTTGCGCCGACAAACGGCACCCCTTGGCGGTCTTCATCAGCCCCCGGCGCTTCGCCGATCAGCACGATGCGGGCTTCGGGGTTGCCATCGCCAAACACCAGATTGGTTGCGTTTTTCTTCAATCCACAGCCGTCGAAGGTTTCCAACGCGGTGCGCAGCTGGTCCAGGTTTTTGGCCGCTGCCGCACGCTCGACGGCCTCTTTCATGGCCTTTTGCACATCAACCATGTCCGCCGGGCGAACCGGAACCGGAGCGGAGCCGATACGTCCCGGACTTGCAGAGGGGACAGATGGGGCGGCATGAGAGGTATCGTGGGCGGTTTGGGCTTCTTTCAGCATCGCTTCTGCAGCTTGGGCGCGCTCAGCCTGGGCTTCTTGCAGCAAGGCATAACGATCCAAGGGCTGCTCGCCCATGGCCTCATCTACCCCGGCGTCGAGATACCATTTCAGGACCTCGGCGGGGTGCAGCGCGGTGTCTTCAAACCTGTACATAGACGCCACCATACCATCGCCACCGCACAAGGGAAGTCTTGCTGCATTGCAAAAAAATGATTTCGCAGTTGCAGCAATTCAAATCCTGGGGTTTAATTTGGTCAAGGCCCCTGAACAAAGCCAAAATACAAACGGGGTCAGCAGAAAACAGGGCCCAAAAACGGGGCAAAGCAGGAGCGCAGCGCATGGAACGCGAAGCAATGGAATTCGACGTGGTTGTTGTGGGTGGCGGACCGGCAGGTCTGACGGCGGCCATTCGCGTCAAACAGCAAGCCCAAGCGGCGGGCAAAGAGATTTCCGTCTGCGTGCTGGAAAAGGGCTCGGAAATCGGCGCCCACATTTTGTCGGGAGCCGTCATTGACCCCATTGCCCTAACCGAACTGTTTCCCGATTGGAAAGACTTGGGCGCACCGTTAAACACGCCCGTGGTCGATGACCAGTTTTTGTTTATGACGGCAACATCTGCGTTCAAATTGCCGACCCCGCCGCAAATGCACAACACCGGCAATTTCGTCGCCTCCTTGGGGGAATTGACGCGCTGGTTGGGCAGCCAGGCCGAAGCGCTGGACATCGAAGTTTTTGCCGGTTTCGCCGCAGCGGAAATTCTGTTCACGGACGATGGCCCGGGGAATAGGCGGGTCAAAGGCGTCGCCACCGGCGATATGGGCCGCACCCACATGGGGGAAGAAGGCCCAAATTTTGAACCCGGTGTTGAGCTGCACGCCACCTACACCCTGTTTGCCGAGGGCTGTCGCGGCTCGCTTTCCCAGCAATTGATGGACAAATTTAATCTGCGCGACGGCATTCAGCCGCAAACCTACGGCGTCGGCATCAAAGAGCTGTGGGAAATCAAACCCGAACACTTCAAGCCTGGCACCGTTATCCACACGGTTGGTTGGCCGCTCACCAGCGACGTTTATGGCGGATCGTTCCTGTATCACTTTGGCGAAAACTTGGTGTCCGTCGGCTTTATCATCGGCCTGGATTACACCAACCCTTACCTGTCGCCGTTCGATGAAATGCAGCGCTTTAAGACCCATCCGAAAATCCGCCCCATTTTTGAAGGCGGGCGGCGCATCGCCTATGGTGCACGCGCGCTCAACGAAGGCGGCTTTCAATCCATCCCCAAACTGATTTTCCCCGGCGGTGCCTTGATCGGCGCGTCTGCGGGCTTTATGAACGTGCCGCGCATCAAAGGCTCGCACACCGCCATGAAGTCGGCCATTGAATGCGCCGACGCCATCGTTCAAGCTTTTGGCGAAAACGCCCCGGCTGTGTTGGAAACGTACCCCGAACAGCTGCAAGCGTCGTGGCTGTGGGCGGAACTGAAAAAATCGCGCAACATTCGCCCGTCGTTCAAAAACGGTCTGTGGGTGGGCATCGCCTATTCGGCGTTGGACACCTATTTGTTTGGCGGTCGGGCGCCGTGGACATTCAAGCACCACACCGATTTTGATCAGTTAAAGCCCGCCAAAAATTCCCGCAAAATCGACTACCCCAAGGCTGACGGCAAAGTCACCTTCGATAAATTGAGTTCTGTGTTTATTTCCAACACCAACCATGAAGAAGATCAGCCGTGCCACTTAAAGCTCAAAGACGCAGGCGTGCCCCTCTCTGTGAACTTGGCGCTGTACGATGGGCCGGAGCAACGTTTTTGTCCGGCGGGGGTTTATGAATTTGTTGATGCGGAAGGGGATGCGGGGACAAAACGCCTGCAAATCAACGCCCAAAACTGTGTCCACTGCAAAACCTGCGACATCAAAGACCCCACCCAAAATATCATCTGGACCACCCCCGAAGGCAGTGGCGGGCCAAACTATCCAAATATGTAAAAATAGCTGCAACCAACGACTTCGTCTTATTGCGAGCCGGGCACGAGACAGCTACACTGCGGCCATGACAACATTTCATCGCACCCTCAAAAGCATGTCTTTTGCAACCCGCCTGACATGCACCGCAGCCGCCATCGGTTTCGCCGCCATCACGTTTTCAGCAGCGTCACCCGCGCACGCGGAAAACGGTTCCGTTCAGCCCGAAGAAGAAACCATAGACGGCAGCGGTGAAGCGGCTTCCGGCAGTTACCTCGCCGGACGCCACGCCGAACAGGTTGGCGACAGCTTGGCCGCGTTGAACTTTTACACCGCCGCCGCGACCCGAGGGGATCTGGCCACACCAGACCTGCAAAAGCGCATTTACATTCTGGCCCTCACCGAAGGGCGCATTGATGAAGCCCTGCAGGCGCTGAACAAAATCGAAAAGGCGGGTGAAGAAGCGCCGTTCGCCAATCTGCTGCGGGCCGTTCTGGCGCTTAAAACCAACAACTACGCCGCCGTCGAACCGGTGTTGGAAGCCGAAAAGGTTGGCCTGATCCGCTTGCTGGCCCCGGCCCTGAACGCATGGGCCAAAGTAGGCCAAAACGACACCAAGGGTGCGCTGGAAGCGCTTGGGGCCATGAACGAGCAAAAAGCCCTCAAGGCTTTGCATGACCTTCACGCTGCCTTGATCGAAGAGCACGCCGGCAACACCGCGAAGGCGGAGGCCTTTTTCTTGGAGGTCTTAAAATCTGCCGGTCTGTCCATCCGCGTGGCGCAGCTTTTGGGTGGCCATTTCGAACGCTTAGACCAATACGAAAAAGCCTTTGAACTGTACGAAAAGTTCAAGGAAGACGGCGAAGGCGAAGCCATGCTGGCGAAGGCGCAAAGTCGTCGCAAGGCTGGAAAACGCTTGGCTCTCGACGTCGCCACCCCCCAACACGGTGCCGCCGAAATCTTGTACAACATCGCCAGCGTGCTGCAAAAGCAAGCGAATGACAGCCGGGTTCTGGTTTTGACGCGCTTGGCTCTGTATCTGCGCCCCGACATGGACGGTGCCAAAGTGGTGATCGCCGCGTCACTGGAAACCGGCCAGCGCTATGCGGACGCCAACGCCATCTATGCCGACATCCCCAAAGACTCGCCGCTGAGCTGGAATGCCCGCATGCACACCGCGGACAATCTGGACCGCTTGGGCCAAACCGACGAGGCTGTGAGCCTGCTGCGCACCTTGGCCCGCGAACGGCCTAACCGGGAAGCCCCCCTGATCGAATTGGGGGGTATTTTGCGCCGTCATGAGCGCTTTAAGGAAGCGGTAGAAGCCTATACGGAAGCCTTGAAGCGCATCGAAAAAATTGAGCCTCGCCACTGGGTCGTGTATTACGCGCGCGGCGTGTCGTATGAGCAAACCGATCGCTGGCCCGAAGCCGAAGCGGATTTCCTCAAAGCATTGGAATTCGATTCCGAACAACCCACCACTTTGAACTATCTCGGCTATTTGTGGATTGATAAAGGCCAGCATCTGGAACGAGCCTTGCAGATGATTGAAAAAGCCGTCGATTTGCGCCCCCGCGACGGCTACATCGTCGACAGCCTGGGCTGGGGACTTTACCGTCTGGGCCAATTTGACCAGGCCACCAAAAAATTGGAACGCGCCGTCATGCTGCGCCCCGATGACCCTGTCATCAATGATCATTTGGGTGATGCCCTGTGGAAAGTGGGCCGCACCCGCGAAGCGCGCTTTCAGTGGCAACGCGCCAAAGGCTTGGAGCCCGATGATAAGCTCCTCAAGCTCATCGAGCAGAAACTCAAAACTGGCCTGGACGCCGTACCCTCTCAGTAAGAGGTGAGAACCATGGCCAAATTCGCCCCCCCCAGCAGCTTCGTGCACGTTGCCCGCTTCGCGCAGGTCACCCGTTTCGCGCCGGCGAAGATCAACTTGTACCTGCACGTCACGGGGCGACGCGACGACGGCTATCATGAACTCGACAGCTTGGCCGTATTCGCCGACATCGGCGATGTCATCACGGTCAGCGCCGTTGAGGCGGGGGCGGGCTTAAGCCTCGACATCAGCGGCCCGTTTGCCGACGCCCTTTCCTCGGACGACGACAATCTGGTGGTGCGCGCAGCCCGGCTGTTGGCAGCGCACACCGGCGTTCCCGCCGACGCGCATATCCAGTTGGAAAAAAACTTACCTGTGGCGTCAGGAATCGGTGGCGGGTCTGCAGACGCGGCGGCGACCCTCAAGGCTTTGGTTGTATTGTGGGATATTGAACTGTCCGACAGCGCCATTCACAACGTCGCCTTGGACATCGCCGACACCATCGACACCGCGCGGGCCTTATCGACCCTGTTTAAAGTGTGGCGCGATGATTTGGGCTCCGACATGCTGTTCACCCTTGGCCTGCAACTGGGCGCGGACGTTCCGGTGTGCCTGGAAGGTCGCCCGGTGTACATGGGCGGTATTGGCGAGCGGCTTGAATTGGCCCCGCATCTGCCCTTAACGTGGATGGTGCTGGCCAATCCCGGCATCAGCGTTTCCACCCCCGCGGTCTTTCAGGCCCGCACAGATATGGCAAAAACGCAAGCGCACGCCTTCTCCGCCCCCGCGCGTTTTCACCACCATCCCCTCGACGCCGCCTACTTTGCCCGCCAACTGAGCGAACGCCACAACGACTTGATGGCCCCGGCCATTGCGCTCAGCCCCACCATTGCGGACGTGTTAAACGCACTCGAATCCTCACAAGGCGTCCTGCTTGCCCGTATGAGCGGCTCCGGCGCCACCTGCTTTGCCTTGTTCGCCAGCGAAAGCGAAGCCCAGGCCGCCGCCCAGACTTTGGCCCAGGCCCATCCCCAATGGTGGGTCAAAGCGGCACAAATGCTTGACGAACCGCTGCCGATGTAGGCAAAAAAAGGGCTGATTTCCGGGATAAATTCGTAAATCAAAAGCTGTTTTGCACATTAGGTGAAGTTTTTCCC
>JGI10211J34971_10001306_pt1 | contig 20742 bp, 14 predicted proteins | sample Etolagsediment_FD_34971 | JGI IMG/M metagenome (IMG submission 34971)
AGACGGGCCGGCTCGCCTTCACACTCCAGCGCCTCGAACCCCACGATGCGTCCCGAGTCGATGAGATCGGCCAGGAGGGGCGCGGCGTCGCCGTCGACAGTCGCCTGTATCTCGTCCATGTCTGCGGGCAGTTCACCCAGGTCGTGGATGATGGTGGCAAGTTCGTCCGCCGTTCGGGCCCGGGCGGGCTCCGAATGGTGCCGTGCCCGGCGTTCCACGCATTCGACCGCGCGCGGGTCGAGCATGCCGGCCATCTGTTCCTCGTTCAGTACCTGTTTGAGCACTTCGCGATGGAGTCGCAGAAGGTGCGCGCGGCGTTGGCGTCCCATCTGGTGGTCGTGTTGATAGAAGTCCCGGACCAAGAGCGACTGAGCGAAAGGCGAGGGGACTTCCACCGACTTGAAGACAAGCTCTGCGTTCCCCGTTTCGATGCGCTGGAGCAGGTTGCGGCACCCGGGGACATCCATCGACTCCTCCAGGTAGCCGCGCACCACCTCCTTTACGATGGGGTGGTCGCCGTTGCGTCCGATGCCTTCGCAGAGCTCACCGGCCCGGTAGCTCTGCAACCAGAACGGCACATGCTTGCCTTGCCACGCGCGCAGGACTTGAAGCGAACAGACGGCTACGTCGCGGAACGCGCCACCGAAGGAGACCGCGGAGTCCGCGGTGCCCTGGGCGAGATCCGCAACGGAGTCGGCGGCAACCAGCGCAAGCAACTCCCTGGTCTGCCCTTCGGTGAGCGGCTCCGGGAGCGCTCTCTGAAGGGCAAGGAAGATCAGGTCATTGGTGGGGGTGACCGACCAGCGCTGTCCGAGACGTTCCGAGGCTGCGGCGGCGAGGGCCGTGCCCCACGCGCGGTTGATGCGTTCCCCGAACGGACTGTGGATGATGACATTGGACCGCCCCAGCTCATCTCGCCACGTCTCGACCAACAGCTGTTCATGGTCGGGGACCAACCCCGCTGCGAATCTCTGCTCACGGACATACTCGATCAGGGCCTTGGCGGCAGGCGCAGACATGCGATGGCGCTGATGGAGCCATGTGGGCAGGTCCTCGTCCTCAAGACGTTCCGCAACTTGCCGACGCAGTTCGCCGACGGCCTGTCCGACCTCCGCGGTGCGGGGTTCGATCGGTCCGGTCCACCATGGCACCGTCGGCGTCGATCCCGGAGCTTGCTGGACGAAGAGCCGGTTGCGGCGGACGCCCGTGACCTTCCACGCCGTGCTCCCGAGGACGAAGACGTCGCCGATGCGCAGGGAATCGTCGACAAACTCCGACTGCACCTTGCCTACGCGACGGTTACCGTCCTCGATCACCACGTCGTACTCAGACGTTTCGGCGATGGTGCCGACGCACATGGCGCACGTGTGAGCGGCTCCCCGTGCCGCGGACAACTTGCCGGTCACGCGATCCCAATGCAGCAGCGGACGTGGCGGGCGCGGCAGACCCGTGTCGATGTCGCCCGCCAGCATCCGAAGCACCGAATCGAAGTCGTGGCGTGCGAGCTCCGCAAACGAATATGAGCGCCGGACTAACGCGAACAGGGCGTCGGCGTCTGTCTCCGATGCGGCGACGATACCCGCAATTTGCTGGGCAAGAACATCAAGACAGCCGCGCGGAATCCGCACGGGGTCGATCGTGCCATCGAGCATGCCGCGGCAGACGACGGCGGCCTCGAGGAGTTCGTCGCGGTCGAACACCAGCAGACGCCCCTTGCTCGTGGCCCCCAGCAGATGGCCGGCGCGCCCGATGCGCTGCAAGCCCGTAGATACCGACTTGGCCGATTCGAGCTGGTAGACCAAGTCCACGGATCCGATGTCGATTCCGAGCTCCAGCGACGAGGTGGCGACGAGCGCGTCCAGTCTGCCGGACTTGAGGTCGTCCTCGGCTTCGAACCGGGCCTCACGCGACATGGAGCCGTGGTGTACACCCACCCGGACTCGGTCGCCTGCGATTTCTCGCAGGCGTAGCACCGTGCGTTCGGCTTTGTGCCGGCTGTTGCAGAAGATCAGGGTGGTGTCGTGTTGCTCGATGTCGTTCACCAACAGCTCACAGGCGCTCGCCCACAGGGCCGAGTTGCTGGCTTCCAGGAAGTCGGGCAACGGAGTCGACGAACCCACGTCGAGATTCTTGCGCATTCCGGAGTTGACGACTGTGCAGGGACGCTGTGCGCCATTGTCGGCAAACCCAACCAGGAACGCCGCGATCTCGTCCAGCGGTCTGAGGGTTGCCGAGCACCCGATCCGTTGCGGAGGGCGGCGTGCACGAGCGTGGAGGCGCTCGAGACTGAGAGCAAGGTGCACGCCGCGCTTGTTGTCGCAGAGCGCGTGCACTTCGTCGACGATAACGGTTGTCACCGACGCCAAATGTGTGGCCATCTTCGACCCGAGCATGAGATACAGCGACTCGGGGGTGGTGATGAGGATGTGCGGAGGCGTGCGGGTCATGCGGGCACGTTCCGACTGGGGCGTGTCGCCCGTGCGGACCTCGACTCTCAGTTCGGGCAGCTTGCCCGCCGCCCCCGCGCGGATTGCTGCCAACGGTCCGAGGAGGTTCCGCTGGATATCGTTGCCCAACGCCTTGAGAGGGCTCACATACAGCACATGCACGGCGTCCGTAAGGTCGCCGTCGGCGGCTTTGCGGAAGAGCGAATCGATGGCGCAGAGGAACGCCGCGAGCGTCTTGCCGGAACCCGTTGGCGCCAGGAGCAGGACGTTGTCACCCCGTCGGATGGTCGGCCAGGCGTCGCGTTGGGCGGGCGACGGAGCCGAGAACGTGTCCGCGAACCAGTCGGCCACGGACGGCAGGAAGCCAAGGGCGTGTTCAGCGGATCTCGACATCGAGGGCGGCGAGCCGTTCGTTGGCGGCTTGACGGAAAGCGGGGTCGAGCCAGCTCACGATTTCCTGGTAGAGTTGTACCCAGTACTTCTGCCAGTAGGTGCGGGGACGGGACGAGCCGATGCGTAGCAGTCGTGCTCCGTGCGCATCCGGGAACACAGGAAACTCAACGTCTGCTGATTGTGCCGCGGCCCGCATCACGTCCCCATACCGGCCATCTCCGAATGCAGCGATCTGGTGATAGCGTGGGCTGTGGGTGCGGATGTAACCGGCCATGCGCGACACGAGCAGTGGCCTCACGCGTTCGTAATGAGCCGGACCAAAGTTCTTTACCCCGCCGCCTCCGACGTTGGCGGGGTACACCTCTTCCAGTTCGTACGGCACCGGGCCGATCGTGCTGGCCAGGACGACAACATGCACGGGGCATTCGCTGAAGTCCCTGGCGGGGTCGTGCCCGGTAGCGACTTTCACTGCCCGGCGCATCGAGGCGTGGGAAGGCGATGTCGAGAAAGGGCGCCGGACCGAGCACTGAAAGAACACGAGGAAGCGTTTCGTTTCCGGTGGCGTGTATTCAGTCAGGATGTAATTGTTGAACGCCACGACGGCTTCGCTGTCGATGGCGAGCTGCCCGGGCTGTGCGTCCACAATCGCTTGAAGCTGGCGTCCGGATGCTTCCGTTCGGCGCTGCGAATCTCGCGACCACCACGCGGCCCAGAAGTATTGGGGGACCGTCTTGGTGTCTGTGAGCTGGCCCTCGACCAGCAGACCCTCGTCAACCATGCGGCGGACGACGGGCATGATTGTGTCCGTGCGAAGTCCGCACGCATTCGACACGTCATCCAGTGTGAGCGGCTCGTCCGACTGGAGAAAGACGTGCGTCATGCAGTGTTTGACGTCGTCCGTGTTCATTGGTCGGCAAGCGAACGGATAAAGTCCAGGTCGAGTTTTCCTTTGGCGCCCCAGCCGCGTCGTCCGGGAGGGATGCTGGGGCGGAACTGCTCATACAGTGAGTAGGCCGTCACTGCGAGGTCCGCCGGAGAGAGGGCGTTGGCGAGGTGGACCATGGCCGCCAGAGCGGACTCGTAGGCATCACCGAACTTACTGCGCAGGTACTTGTCGGCACTCTCGGCGGAGATCGGTTTGTCCTTCACGACGGCCCGAATGCCGCACTCCGTGTTCTTCACAGGTATGCCGCGTTCGCAGAGCTCGATCCAGAAGTCCTCGCCCAGCCCCACCTTCTTTGGAGGCATGCCCCGCTCGGGTGCCTTGGGTTCGCCGTAGATTCCGAGCATTCGGGCTTTGGACTGCGCGTTCAGTCCCGCAACGGCCTTACCGAGACTCAAGGCGGTCTCCCATTCGTATCCAAGCCGTGCAGCGACCACGGTGCCCCACAGTGTCAGCACAGGGGCACGATTCATGAGGATGACGTTTTCGGACATGTTGCCCTTCTCCTGTGTCGAACGAATCGAGTGCTTCGGAAAATGCACAAAAAAACATTAGCATTGGCTTGGTAGCTTGTCCAGTGCTGTTTCGTGGAAGTTGACCCGCAGGCGGCACGCATGGGGTCGCGGAGCGTAGACGGCTGGCCCGGTGCAACAATGGGGCTACGTTGACGCACAGGCTTGAGCACGGGCCTCTACATCGGGTGGAGTATGAATGTCATTACACACGCGTTGCTGCCGGTTGCAGCCAAACAGGTCACGGAACTGCGGCGCAAGGAACTTCCGGCTTACCGATCGCAGTGGCGTGGGTGGGCCGTCGTGGGGCTTGCCGGAATTCTCCCGGATCTGCTGAATCCACACATCAGCCTCGGCGGGCGCTGCAATTCGTTCTCTCACGGGTGGGTGTTCACGCTTGCCGTGGTGTTGACGTGTGTGGCGTACCGGCTCTGGCGATGGCGCGAGCCGAGCGGGCGCCTGGCCCTGTGGTGCGCGGCCGCGTACGTGCTGCACGTGGCGGGGGACATCGTGAGCGGAGGGCTGGATTTCCTGGGAAACGGCCGGGCGATCGGCGATTGGTGGATTGCGCCGGAGATGTGGCCGGTACTGGACCTGGCGACCGTTCTGGCGTTTGTACTTCTGCACCGGAGAATCAGGCGCAGGCATGGACTGGAGCCATCGGCTGCGAAGGCGTGGCGGGTCAGCCGGGAAGTATGCGGAAGCTCGGGGGAATCTCACCCGTGACGCAGTAGTAGATCGCTCCCACGATGCTGGGGATGACGGCCCCGAGCACTTCACCGGCGATCAGGCCGATCATCAACGGTTTTGTACGGTTGTAGGACTGTGTCCCCCCGTACTTGAGTACACAGAGCTTGACGACCCAGCCGATGAAGAACGGCCACGCGAAGTGCTTCACGTGGTTCGTTGACCAGAGCACGAACATCAGCGGGTGGATTGGCCACCAGGGGAATCGCAGGCGACCGGTGGAACAGATGGCCACCAAGGCGAGGCCCGCGACGAAGGCGAATGTACATGGACCGTTCGGCGCCATGGTTGTGAAGCGCTCCCAGCCGGTCACCGACTCTGACGACTCGATCACGTCCTGAGCGATGAGTTTCTGTTTCATGGCGACGGCGTTGTCGAACGGCATCTTGGGCACGTGGTCGTACGCCCAGCGGTCGGGCAGCGCCGAGCCGCGATCGTACTGGAAATACATGGTCAGCGGCAGCGCGACGGCCAGGCCGATGACGATCGCGATCATACTCGCGCCGCAAACACGGCCGACCCCTTCCTTGCGGTACTCGAGCAGTTTGAGTGAGTTCACCATGAACGGCATGAGCGACTCGCGCGGATCGATCACCAGCACCATGGAGATAATCTGCATCAGCAGCAAGGTGGTTGGGCCGACAGCCTGGTTGCCGAGGAACCCCCAGATAATGACGCACGGGAAGACGTTGAGCTGGATATGGAACAGCCCCGTCTCGGCAACGACGCGACTCACCACGGTGAAGAACACCACGAGCGTGCCGGTGTAGAGAAGCGTGAGCTGCCAGTCGAGCCCGGTGCTGACGAGTTGGGCCATGAACAGTACGATCATGGCAAGAAACACACGCGCACCCCACACGCCCGCGGGATCCGTCCCCTTGGCGCCGGGCAGGCCGAAGCAGCGCTTGAATGTGGCGACGTAGTAGTGTCGGCCCGTGTAGAGCAGAGAGAAGAAGACGCCGAGCGTGGCCCCGAACAGTGCGAAGGTTGCGGGCTTCATGCCCGTGTACCAACTGCTGCCTTCCACGACCGCGTTCGGGTTGATGCCGTAGCGCGCCAGCACCCCGGAGAGGATGGCCCACAGAAGTGGCCCCAGGCTGAACGCCACGGAGATGTCGGACGGAATGAAATAGGCGATGGCGATGACCGTGAAATAGATGGTCGGCCGGAAGAACCACCAGCCGCCGCCCTCATTGATGATCGGGAAGATCGTACGGAGTGGCCAGAACTCGAACGACGTCCGGACCGGAATCCAGTCCGGGACCCATTGGCAAAGGTAGTTGTTGAGGTGAATGAACCCCACTACTCCCAGGCCGATCCAGAACAGCCGGTTTCGGAACAGGGCCGGGACCGATTTGCCTTCCTCGGGGAGCATGGCGTTGGTGAACATGGCGATGGGGTAGGGAAGGTGCTCGTGCTGCGACCATTGCCTGTGGAAGACAAGCGACAGTCCGACCATGGCAAACCACAGACAGAGAATGATTGGGATCCAGAAGAGAAGCGTCGTTCCCCATGCATGCCACGGCACGTCGCCGAAAGCGATGTGTTGCTGCCCGACTCCCATGCCCTGTACGAAGCCGGCGACGACGTCCGTGTCATCGCCGCTCACATCGACAAGCATCCTCTCCGGAACGGTGTCGAGGATCTCGTACTTCGACCACCCCGGCTGTGTCTGCACAAAGTGATGCGGCATCACGAGCGAAACGGTGAAGGTCCGCAGCAGACCGGACCCCGGGATGCAGCACGCCGACAGTACCAGCGCCATGATGACCGCCAGTTCTTTGCCGGTCAGGGCCCAACGTCTGAGACGGGCGTTGACGAGGATCACGAAGAGGATAAGCATCCCGTAGACAGACACCGGCATGTTGTTGCCGATGAACATGGTCTGGGACAGGATGAAGTCATTGAAATACGTGTAGGCGCAGACGGTGACTGCGCCAAGCAAACCAAGGATGACACTTCGTAGAGTCATGCGGCGGGTGTTCCTGAACTCAGGGGTACAAAAAGTAGAGGAACGAGTAATATACCGCCCGGACTGCCTCCGCGTAAGCGCGTCGGCTACCTGTGCTCAGAGCTCGCAGACGCACAGATTGCGGAACCAGATCACGCCGTTGTGGTCCTGCAGTCCGATGTGGCCTCGGCGGGGCATCGTCTTCCAGGCATACTTGAACTTGTTCGGGCCGCCGTCGGGGTTCACGCCGACAGTGTCGAACGCATCGATGTCGACGTCGAGCACACGCTGGCCGTTCAGGTCGCACTCGATCGAGGGTCCCTGGCACTTCAGGTGCAGTGTGTTCCATTCGCCGGCGGGCGTGACCGCGTTCACTTTCGGCGGCACCAGATCGTAGAGGGCGCCGGAGTCGTGGTTGCCCAGGTCCGTCTTGTCGTAGGTATCCAGGATCTGTATCTCCAGCCCCGTGTGCACCGGGTCGGCCAGGTGTGACCAGCGGAAGAAGACGCCGCTGTTGACGTCGGGCAACGTCCTGTACTCAAGCTGCAGTTCGAAATCCTCGAACTGTGCTTCGGTGGCCAGGTAACCGCCTTTCAGGGCGAGGCACTTGATCATGCCGTCTTCATTCCAGGAGAGGACAGGCGGGTGTAACTGGGCTCCGCCTTCGGTGTCGAAGAAGCCTTCCGCCGCCTTGTCCTGGAAGTACTGGGCGAGAGGGCTGTACCGTTGGTTCAGTGACATCATGTTCACGTCACCCGATCTCTCCGTGGCGTCCACAAGCTCCCGGGCAGCGTCCCCTCGTGCATTGCTCTTGCCGATTCCCATGCCGACGATTCCGACACGCACCTTGCCGTTCGAACTCATGCCTGGCTCCATTTGCTCGTGGTCTGTGAGGGCCAGGCTGCGTGGCCGGACGCACACGCACTATAGTGCGCCGACGATAGGGCGCGGCGCGAGACAACAAGGTCACGAAGGCAAAGCAACGGAATTGGATGGCAACGGAATTGGGCAAGAGGGGAGAGCAACGGAATTGGATGGCAACGGAATTGGGCAAGAGGGGAGAGCAACGGAATTGGATGGCAACGGAATTGGGGAAGAAGGGGGCGACAGAGACAGGGAACGTTGAACACTGACCAACGAACTCGAATCTTCTTGATCTCGGCCCGGCGTTTGAGCACGGGGCCCGGTCGAGGGTGGGAGCTGTTGGTGGTGCCAGAAGTCCGGCGGACGGCCCCGAGCCGTCTATCCGTCAGTCGCCCGGGGACCGTGCGGAGGACTGTTCGTCCCATCGACGTCCGCGATTCGGCGCCATTGGATCTTGCGCCAGGCCGATGACGACAACACGGAAGTCGGCAGGTGTACGTAGTCCCGACGTGTGTCGGGACGACTCGGATAGTGGGTCGGTCGTCCACGGCCGACATGCCAGCTGGTGCAGTTTGCGGCGATCCCCGTCGACATCCGCTGAACATCCCGGTTGCCCGTGTCGGTCTCTTCCGACGCTCACGGCTGTCAAGGCTGCCCATCGTAGCGCCACGCTCCGCGGTGGCGTCCGGCAGACGTCAACCCGAAGCGCCCCGAGAAAGGGAGGAGAAGAGAGATGCAGCAGAGAGACAACGGTGGTTTCGCGACTACGGCCCTTCGGGCGACGACTGTGGGCTACCTGCCTGTGATCATGGACTGGATCTCGGCGTCGAGGACGGGGACCTTCTTGCCCGTCCGGAGAGCTTCGACGGCGGAGAAGACCATGGCGACGCTGCGAATGTTGTCGCAGACGTCGGTCTTCGGTCGACTGCCGGTTGCGACGGACTTGAGGAAGTCGTCCAGTACGAATGCCTGTCCGCCGAGGGGAGGCGACTGTTTTTCGATCACCGTCTCGGACTCGACCTTGTAGAGCTCGGGCACGTCGTAGAAGCGGATGTCGCCGCCTTTGGAGTAGGTCAGCGTGCCTTTCTCGCCCTCGATCTGCCAGGCTCCATCCCAGCCCTGAAACTGCCCTTTGGCGCACCAACTGGCGTTGTACACGACGCGGGCGCCGTTGTTCATTTCGAACACGACGGAGCTGGAGCAGTCGCCTTTGTAGTTGGACCACGGCGGGTTCCAGCAGACGCCGGACACGGCCACGGCGTCCAGACCTGTAATGAAGCGCATCAGGTCGAAGTGGTGGATGGACATGTCGACGATGAGAGGGAAGTCCATTTCGTGCCGAAAGCCGCCGTGGAAGTCGTTGCCGAGGTAGAAGTCGACTTTGACCTGGCCGATCTCGCCGATCATCCCCTTGCGGACGCTTTCGGCCAGCGTCCACGTCGCGGGCGCATAGCGGTAGTTCTGTGAAACGACGTAGGTCTTGCCCGTTTCGTGCGATGTCCGCAGCATGTCTTTGCAGTTGGCGAGACAGTCGGCCATGGGCTTCTCACTGATGGCGTGCAGACCGGCCTGCATGGCAGCGACAACGGGGGGCTTGTGGTACTCGGGCGGAGTCACGCAGACGACCGCATCGGCTTCGACGGCGTCGAGGGCCTGCTCCAGCGACGCGTAACAGATGTCTCGAGAGTACCCCCCTTCCTCGCAGGCGGCGGCCAGGGCGACGTCATTGACGTCCACCATGGCGACCACTTCCGCCTGTTCATTGTCTCTCAGGTTGCGGACCCATACGCGGCCGAAGCCGCCGACACCGACTTGGATGAACTTCATACTGTTGCTCCTGGGCTTGGATGATGGACTGTGGATGATGGACTGTGGACTATGGACTATGGACTATGGCGATGGACTATGGCGATGGACTATGGCGATGGGCGGTGATGCCTACGATGATCAGAGCGGGGCCGCGGCCGTCGGTTGCGAATGCGAGGTCCGCAATCGCTGTGTCAGGCTTGGGGTTCTGCCAGCGGAAAGCACCGAGGCCTTTCCGTGCCTTCGGACCGATCGCGGAATCCCATGCCTTGATCCATGTCTCGCTGAAAACCGGCATGATGAACGAGCCGATCTCGTGATCAAGCCGCAAGGGGACTCTTGCCTTACTTCCGTCGGCATACGTCACAACAAGCGCCGCGCACTGGAGTGGGCCGCTCCAGCCCATCGGCGCATACGCGGCGCACAGCAGGGAGACGGCGGATGCACGGTCTCCGAACGTGACGGCGGCAGGCGTCTTCAGCGGGAGATGGCTGCGATCGCCGCCTTTGAGAACGATGCAGTTCCGTCCATCGTTCTGGCCCGGCGTCGGGATCCTGAACGTCGTCCCCGCGAAGACGCGATCGCCGGACGGAAAATCGCGCAGATCCAATTCGCCCAAATCGATGAAGCCGCCGCGTCCGTCATTGGCCAGAGAGTCACTGCGACTGGTCGTGGCAGCGGCGCTCAGGTTCAACGGCTCTTCCGGCTGGCGTCCATCCTCCAGGAGCAGATCATCAAACCACGCGTCTCCCGTGGCGTTCTGTATGCCGAGGTCAAGTACGACCCGAGTCGCAGCAGGATCGATCTGAGCTTGGAGTGTTTTCTGTTCCCAGTCAGCCGTGCCGACGAATCGTGTGGCGTGATTACGGGCGTTCCCGTCCACAAACTGGACGATGTGCAGCTTGGCCGTCAAGTACTCCAGCTCTCCGATACGCACATCCGCGAGCTTCGCCCAGCAGGTAACCGTGACCGTGCGGCCCCGGACCTGTTGCAGCGGGAGTTCTCGCGTGTAGTACCCGATTCCGCCCGCTCCTTTGACATGCAGACAGTTGCCGTTCCGCCCCTCTGCATCGAAATCGAGCGAGGCGTCACCCCGGACGTTGCGGCGCCAGCCATCTGTCTCTTTGTCGAGGCCGTCGCGGAGAATCACATCGGCGCTGACGGCCGTCACGATGCAGGACAGAACACAAAAAAGACGGAGGGTCTGGTTCATGGCGTGTCTTTGCGTGCCGGGGACACGGAGCGCGGGCTGTCACCGATTGGAGGCTGGGGCTGCCGAGCACAGGTCGCGGTCTGAAGGATCAGACGCTCCTCAGAGATCCAGTTCTGCCTGTAATATGACGACACCTCGAACGTGTCGTTGAGGTCGGCCATCCTGGCTGCGAGCTTCGCACGGCAGGCGCTCAATACGTCCTGATGCGCGGGATCGATCGCCAGGTTGGTCATCTGATACGGATCGGCAACGTTGTCGAACAGCAGTTCCTTGCCGTCCACTTTGTAGATTGCGTACGTGGTGCGCTTGTCGCGGATCGCGCGCCATTCGTGGCCGTCGTCCCACGCTGCGCAGGCACCCGTGTTCTGCAGGAAGGCAAACTCGGGTTCGGGCCCCGACTCACCTCTGGCGCAATGACTGAGGTCCATGCCTTCGACCTCGTCCGGGATTGCGGAATCCGCAAATCCGAGGAGGGTGGGCATGATGTCCACGCAGTTCAGGCACGCATCACTTTGGCGACCGGCCGGGATGACGCCAGGCCATTTCATGAGGAAGGGCACGCGGGCGGCTTCTTCGTAGAAGATGTTCTTTTTCATGCGTCCGTGCGCACCGAAACACTCGCCGTGGTCGGACGTGAACACGAACAACGTGTCGTCTTCGATTCCCAGTTCGCGAATGGCCGTCTGAAGCCGTCCGACGTTCCAGTCCAGGTTTGCGGCCATCGCATAGTAGACGCGCATCCAGTCCTGTATCTTGCCGGGGGTCTTGTCGATGTCTGACCAGCCGTCGCCGTACGGTTCGTCTTTCTCCTGACGGTAGTTGGTGGCGACATCGAACAGCGCATCCTCGAAAAGCTTGTAGTACTCCTTGGGCACGTTGGATGGCACCCACGGATCGTGCGGCGTCCCCACCGACAGGAACAGTGCGAACGGCTGGTCGTCCCCAGCGTGTTGGCGCAGGTAGTCGATGGCCATGTCAGTCTGTCCGTCGGGCTCGTAGACGCCGTCGGCGAAGTGGATTTTCTCCGGGCTGTCGGTGTGGTAGTAGGCCGTCTCGCCGAAGTATTCGTGGTGGAAGTTGTAGGCGGCCCAGAAACCGTCGAAGCCCAACCTGTACGGGCCCGGGGCCGTATAGGAGTTCCTCGGGTCGTGGTGGTTTCCGAGCTCGTTGGCCCACATGTGCCACTTGCCGATGTATCCGAGCTCGTAGCCGGTGTTGCCCAGGCAATGAGCCAGGCAGTGTGGATGATGCGCCGGATTGAGCCGCAACTCGTTGATCACCATGCCGGTTGAGGTGGTGTATTTACCTGTAAACAGCGACGCCCGGTAGGCGCTGCACACCGGCATGGAGACGACCGCATTGGTGAAACTCACGCCTTCCCCGGACAGGCGATCGATGTTCGGTGTCCGCGCCCGGACATCGCCCGCGTACCCGCAGGACTGGTACCGGAGCTGATCGGCTATCACGTAGACAATATTGGGTCGGCTCTTTGCCATCCGTGTCTCCTCTTGGGCAGAAGCTACGAATCTACCCGCTCGGTCGTGTTGGTCAATGCCGGATAGTGCCCGGACAGGGCGGTTTTGCTCTGAGACGCAATGCATGTAGATGAAGCACCTTGCGGCGAGCTGACGCCCCATGGCCAAATGTGGCCCGGCGGGAGCTCTCCCGGGACGGCAGCGGCGCCGCTGCCACAATCCCCTGCTGTGAGCTGGGGCCCAGCGTTTCCCGGGGTCGACCTCCGGGGCGAGCCCCTTCCCAAGTGCGCGACAGCCGTCGTCCACCCCCTGGCAGAACGATTCAGTCTGGCAAAACCACTTACAGCAGAGAGGATTAGGTTTCTGAGTTGCCCGAGTTCCCCCAATTCAGTTGCCGTTCAATTCTGTTGTCCTGCCTGCCTCCTCTCCGTGGGACGTCTTGAGTCCGTGGAGGATATGCGCGCGGCTCAGCTCTCGATTGCGGCGGGAGCGCCGAAAATGGCGCGCAGGCGTTCGGCATCGAACTTGAGTTTGCGGTCGTAGGTGTAGATGCCGTTCTGCTCCTGCTCGACGTCGGTGAGCTGTGTGTAGGTGAAGCCGGCGATGTTGGACTGATCGGTCAGGACCTTGGTCAGACCGGCGATGCGCGCGTAGACCTCATCGATACCCTCCGGCGTCTTGCCGTATCCCCAACTCGCGGCTCCTCCTCCTCCGCCGGCGCCGGCCTGAGACGGGTCGATCTCCTCGCGCCACCATGTGCCGCCGTACTCGTCCACCACGTACGGCTGCCCGGCGTATCCCCTGTCCAAGTCCGGGAAATTGATGAACAGACCTTCGCGGGCGTCCGGTGCGACCTTCGCGACCTTCTCGGCGAACGTGTTCACGTCCTGATCGTAGCAATGCACGGTGTAGATGTCCGTGTCCACGTGCACGTAGCCGCTGCAGTCGTTGACGGGCCGCGTCGGGTCCAGTGCTCGCGTCAGATCAACCGTCTCCTGCACGCAACGACGGTGACGTTCCGTGTTGGCGCGTGCGACGCCAGCCGTTTCGTTGTAGGGTGTCCAGGCGACGATGGAGGGATGATTCAGGTCGCGCATCACGACTTCGCGCCATTCGTTCTGGAGATTGTGGAACGCCTCCAGGTTGGCACTGCCGCGCCACGATCCCCAGTCGCAATACTCGCCCCACGTGATGTAGCCGAGCCTGTCGGCCCAGTAGTGGAAGCGCTCCTCGAACACCTTCTGGTGCAGCCGCGCGCCGTTGAAGCCCACAGCCATGGAACGCTCGACATCCGCCTTGAGTTCCGCATCGCTGGGCGCCGTCCAGATGCCGTCCGGGTAGAAGCCCTGATCGAGAACGGATCGGAAAAAGAACGGCTTGTTGTTCAGGAAGAACCGATTGCCTTCGATATGGAACTTGCGCAGCCCGGCGTAGCTGTCCACCGAATCGACGACCGTATCGCCGTCGAGCAGCTCCAGGCACATGTCGTACAGGAACGGGTCGGCCGGCGACCATGGGCGCGGATCGGGCACATCGACAGCCACAGCGGCGCCGTTGACGGCCGGACCTTCGGCGGACGCGATGGTGGCGCCGTTCGCGGAGATCGTTGCCCGAAAGCGGAGTCCTGTGACGGCGTTGGCGACTGCCGGCGTCACGACGAAGCGGGCCGCGTCCAGATCGGGCACGATCCGCGCCGACTGCAGATGAGTCGCCGGTCGGGCTTCGAGCCACACCGTCTGCCAGATGCCTGTGACGCGCGTGTAGAGACAGCCGTGGGAGCGGAAGCCCGGGCACTGCTTTCCCGAGGGCTGCTTGCCTCCGCGCACGTCGTCCAAGGCGCAGACGACGATGTCGTTTTCGCCATCGTGAAGCGCCTCGGTGATGTCGAATGCGAAGGAGGAGGAGCCGCCGCAGTGACGCCCCGCTGCTTTGCCGTTGACCCACGCCCGACAGTCGAAGTCCACGGCCCCGAAGTGCACAAACACGCGGTCGCCCGACCAGTCGGCCGGCACAGTGAACGTCCGGTGGTACCACACGCACGGGATGAAATCCGTGTGCTGCACTCCCGACAGGGCGCTCTCCGGGCAGAATGGCACGACGATTTCGCGCGACAGCGATGACGGATCGGCCGGCAGTCCGCGTTCGACACCGGACACGCCGAAATCAAAGTCGAAGTTCCATGTGCCGTTGAGATTCAGCCACTTGTCACGGACAAACTGCGGTTTCGGGTGCTCCGGGCGGGGGATCGTCGTCATACGTGTTAGGCTCCTTCGCAGCAGGCGATGTGCATCGGGTACGGACGTGAGGTCGTAACATATCCGTCACCCCGCGCGGTGCGCGCGTTTGTCGCAGTGTTTGGGTGGGTGTCGGGTTACCGCCGGTGTTTGGTACGGGCGATGATGTGGTCCTGCAGATCGCGTTCGATGAGCTTGAACATCTGCGAGTAACCCGCGACGCGGACGGTGATGTTGCCGTAGTGCTCCGGGTCTTCCTGCGCTTTCCGCAACTGCTCGACTGTGGTCACGTTCCACTGCAACTGCCCCACGCCCATCTCGATGGCACCCTCGATCAGGGCGGCCAGTCGCTCGACGCCGCTGTCCCCCTTGAGCATGGCCGGATCAAGATCGATGATCGCGGCGGACGCCCCGGCGGCCCGGTTGTGCGGAAGTCGCGCGAGCGAACTGAGCATGGCGGTCACACCCTCCACGTCGCGTCCTTGGTGCGCCGACAGCGAATACGCCAACGGTTCCTCCGCCTTCCGCCCGTCCGGCGTCGCACCGACAGCGCGTCCGAACGGGATGTTCAGCTTGAACGTGAACAGGTGCACCACATAATGTCCCCCGAGCGGACTCCGCATCGTGTCCATCAAGTCGATGAAATGGTTCGACACGTCGCGGGCCAGTAAATCTACGTCCTCGTGATCGTTGCCGTATTTGGGCGAAGCATGGAGGAGCGTTTGACGCAGAGCTTCATCGCCCTCGAAGTCGTTGCGGAGAGCGCACAGCAGGCGTTTCGGCGTGACCTTGCGCTTCTCGAACACGAGCTTCTTCAGCGCCATGAGCGAATCCGCGGCGTTCGGCACGCCCATCAGGCAAATCGAGTGGTAGTTGTAGACAGGGCCGCCGTCGGTGATGTCGCGACCCCGTGCGATGCAGTCGTCCGTCAGCAGCGACCAGCAGGGCAGGGGACCGTATTCCTGCTGCATTAACTCACCCCGGTTGCACATATAGACCATGTTCCGGGCAAGCGCCGCGACCTGGCGTTGGTAGGCTTCCATGAACTGGTCGAACGTTGCGAACTCCGCAAATGCGCCGGTGTGCGGGCCGAGTTGTTCGCCTGTCCGCGGGTCCGTGCCGTCGAAGAGTGCCAACTCCACGCACTTCAGCGCATTGAACCAGCCGGACACAGCGTGCGGGTTCGCCTTGCCCGGCACGGTAAGCTCGATACAGCCGATGGGCGCATAGTCGCGTGCGTCCGTCAACGCAATGCCGCGATCGTGCATGGCCGGGACAAACGCGTCGTCGTTGAAGATGAACGGGATGCCGCCGCCGCGCGCGATGAGTTCGGCACTCAGACGCACGAACGCTTTGGGGCTGTTCCTGTGCAGTCTCACCGACACGTCGCGCACGAACCCCACGTCACGGGTCGCTTCGAGGATGATGCGAGACAGCTCGTTCACGGCGTCGTTGCCGTTGCTGTCGACGCCCCCGAGCGTGATCGCCTGCACCTCGTAGTCCAGGTACAATTTGCAGGCAAGTTCCTTCATCAGTTCGATCGCTTCCGTTCGTGTCAACGTACCCGCGCCGATGTCCGCGTCGTAGTAGGGGAAGAGAATCTGGTCGAGACGGCCGATGGAATTGGCGTTGATGCCGTCCTCGCCGCACGTCAGGACGTGACCGAACCATAGCGCCTGCACGGCTTCTCGAAACGACCGTGCGCCGTACGCCGGCACGCGACTGCACGCCTCGGCAATCCGTGTGAGACGGTCCTGCTCGCGCGGGTTGTCCGTGTCTGCGGCCATCCGGCACGCGAGCTCCGCGTGCCGCTCTCCGAGGCGGATGCCGGCATCGCACACCGACAGAGCCGCGTGCCAGAAGTTCTCCTTGGGCGGGAAGTCCGCGTCTGCGGGATTCGCAGCGTCAAGCACGGCACGGACTTCGTCGCGTAATCCGGCATAGCCAATTCGCAGCAACTTGGCGTAGTCGCGGATCGAGTGGTTCTCGATCCAGCCTTTGGCCATGAACACGCCCGTCGGATGCGACGTCCAGGGACACTGGCCGACTGTGTTCTCGGGCGATGCCTCACCGATGCGACCCGCCTGCCGCAAGCGTGGCCAACTCCGGACGACGTGACGAACAGCATCGATCTGACCGCCGCCGACCCCCAACTCCTCGATCCGCCCCAAGTCGTTCGGTGTCTCCGACTGGTGGAAGCGGAACGGCATGACCGGAACGGTCAGCAGATGCTCGCCTGCGATCGTCCATCCCGGCCGGATGTCAATCGTCGCCAGTCCGACAAGCTCCGCCAGGAATGCTGCGCGTACCTGCACGCGCGACCTTTCCGGCGTGCAAGCCCGCCAAAGGGCCACGTCGCGGATGTAGGGGTTTTGTGCCGGGATGAAAGAGCCGCCACGGCTCATTGCGTCTTCGCGAAGGGCGTCGACAGATACAGTCGGCATGCAGGTAGGCTCCGTTGTCTCAAGGCCGTTGTCCAACACGTAGCGCTACAGTAACTGGTTTTCCCACGGATTGAAAACCACCACAGAGAAGGAGCAACGATATGACACACCGAATCCTCTCTGGTCTCCGCAGTTGCCGTCTCCGCATGTCTCGCCCGGGAACGCCCCGAGTTGGTTGCGCAGGTGGCCAGCGGCGAACTCAAAGAGGCGAAGGCCTCGTGGTGGGGGTTCGATGCCGAGGATTCGACGGAGGCGCTGCAGGCGGCCGTGAATTCAGGCGTGCCGACACTCGTCATCGACAACCCCGGCAAGCCGTGGGTCGTGCGTCCGGTCTTCCTGGCAAGCAATCAGACGATCGTCTTCGAGAAGGGCGTGGTGATTGAGGCCAAGCGGGGCGAGTTCAAGGGGAAAGGGGATTGCCTGTTCACGATCAGTCAGCAGTCCAATGTCTTCCTGCGTGGTGCCGGCGCAACGCTGCGGATGCACCGGTCTGACTACGACAATCCGGAGCTTTGCGAGAAGGCGGAATGGCGGCACGCGCTGTCGATCCGTAGCTCGAAGAACGTCGACGTACACGGCCTGACACTGGCTCTGAGTGGCGGCGACGGCATCTACCTCGGCGTGTCCAAGCCCGGGGTGCCGAACGAGAATGTGGTCATCCGGGACGTGGTATGCGACCGCAACTATCGGCAGGGCATCAGTGTGATTTCCGCGCGGAACCTGTTGATCGAGAACGCCCTGATGAAGGACACGGGCGGCACCCCGCCGCAGGCGGGCATCGACTTTGAGCCGAACCACCCGACCGAGGAGCTGGTCAATTGCGTGATGCGGAACTGCGTGTCCGAAGGAAACGTCGGTGTGGGATGCACCTTTTTGTGGGGGCCGCCGGCGATCTCAGCTTCCTCGTTCCGGCCGGCACGAAAGAGTTCGGTTTGCTCATTTACGGGGAAGGCAAGCAGGAAGCCATCAGAGCGACCGTCTTTGGTCCTGATGGACAACAGGTGTGGGAGCAGGACCGCATTACGCTACCGGAGATGTTCGCGCCTGATATCTTGCCTACGGACCATGACCACGTCTGGCGTCTGCGCCTGAGCAAGCCTACCGGGATCGTGTGCGAAGACAACTACGTCGACTTGCGCGGCATTCCGCCGTTTCTGGCTCGCGATCCCCGCGCACTCCTGACTGCCAGCCCCGTCACGTCCGGGAGGGAATAGGTCATGTCAGCGGACGTCGTTGCCGCCGACCTTCCTCCGATCTGGCCTCGGAGCCAGCAGATCCGGCAGGTGCTGATGAACCTGGTCACCACCACCCGGAACGCCCTGAACGACCGCTACCCAGCGGAGGGCCGTCTCTGCTCGGCGATTCATCGGCGCATTGAATAGGTGGGCGCCGGGGCTACGTTTCCGTTTAGTCGGTTGAGCTACTGCCGTTTGCGGCGCAAACACCAAAGGAGCGAAGAGAGATGAGAACGAACCTGAAACACGTATTGATGACGCTGGCTGCCACGGCGTTGGCCACCTTGTTGGTCTCGTGCGGCAAGCCGGGAGAGACGACGCGTGACGAGGAGCCATCACCTCCCGGCGAGCAGGTCGCGCAGTTGGAGGGGAGTGGCGCCGAGAAACAGATCGTGGTCGGATTCAGCCAGATCGGTGCGGAGAGCGCCTGGCGTACGGCCAACACCGAGTCCATCAAGTCCGAGGCGGAGAAGCGCGGGATCAAGCTCGTGTTCTCCGATGCGCAGCAGCAACAGCAGAACCAGATCAAAGCCATCCGCTCGTTCATCGCGCAGAAGGTCGATGTGATCGCCTTCTCGCCCGTCGTGGAAACCGGTTGGGATCAGGTCCTGCAGGAAGTAAAACGGGCCGGCATCCCTGTGATCCTCTCGGACCGGGCCGTCGATGTCACCGAGGACGATCTTTACGTCACGTTCATCGGGGCCGATTTCGTCGAGGAGGGCCGGAAAGCCGGGACCTGGCTGGCCGAGAAGACGGGTGGCAAGGCCACCATCGTCGAACTCGTCGGCACGGTCGGTTCCGCGCCGGCGATAGACCGTCAGAAAGGCTTCAAAGAGATCATCGACAAGTATGAAGGCATGAAGGTGATCAAGAGCCAGAGCGGCGACTTCACGCGTACCGGTGGCAAGCGCGTGATGGAAGCGTTTCTGAATTCGCCCGAGGCAGACTCGATCACGGCTGTCTATGGCCACAACGACGACATGGCGTTGGGCGCGATCCAGGCCATCGAAGAGAAGGGCAAGAAGCCCGGCACGGACATCATCATCGTATCCATCGACGCGGTGCGCGCGGCGTTCGAGGCCATGGTCGAAGGCAGGCTCAACTGCACGGTCGAGTGCAATCCGCTCATCGGCCCCCAGCTCTTCGACGCCGTGGAAGCGCTCATGGAGGGCAAGGAACTGCCCAAGCGCACGGTGGTCGAGGAAGGGATGTTCGACCAGAGCGTGGCCGAGGAAGTACTGCCCACGCGCAAGTACTGAGCCGGTTGCCTGTCGTGACCCTGCTCCTGAACATGACGGGGATCGTGAAGACGTTCCCCGGTGTTCGTGCACTGGACAGTGTCGATTTCGCCGTCCGCGCGGGCGAAGTGCACGCCCTGATGGGGGAGAACGGCGCGGGCAAAAGCACGCTCATCAAGGTCCTCACCGGCGTCTACCAGCGTGATGCCGGTCGGGTCACGCTGGACGGTGCGGACATCGCACCACGTTCCCCACGAGAAGCCGAAACGGCGGGCATCAGCACCGTATACCAGGAGGTGAACCTGGTGCCGGAGCTATCCATCGCCGAGAACATCTGCCTTGGCCGGCAACCCGTCCGGTTCCCCGGGTTCATCCGCTGGCGGAGTGTGAAACAGCGCGGCGTCGCCGCGATGGCGCGTCTTGGCCTGCAGCACATCGACGTCGGGCGAACCCTCTCTTCCTGCTCCGTCGCTGTCCAGCAACTGGTTGCGATCGCCCGCGCCCTGGACGTGGACGCCCGACTCCTCGTACTGGACGAGCCCACATCAAGCTTGGACGAGGGCGAGACGACCGAGCTGTTCAAGATCATGCGGCAACTGCGTGGAGAAGGGCTTGGCATCGTTTTCATCACGCACTTCCTTGAACAGGTCTACGCGGTCGGTGACCGTATTACGGTGTTGCGCGACGGCAAGCTCGTCGGTACGTACGACACCGCCGATCTGCCCCGGCTTGAGCTCGTCGGACGGATGATCGGCAAAGACCCGAAGCAGGTCGCCGACATGGAGAAACATCAGCATCGCCGGGCGGCCGGTGTCGAGGCGCGGCTCGATGTCAACGGCCTGCTCCGCAAGGGCAGTGTAGGCCCCGTCGATTTCCAGGCCGCCAAGGGCGAGATCGCGGGCTTCGCAGGCTTGCTGGGGTCCGGACGCACTGAGGTCGCGCGTCTCCTGTTCGGACTGGATCGGGCCGATGGCGGAACGGTCTCGATAGATGGCGAGGCCGTGCGCATCGGCTCCCCCCGCGCTGCGGTCAGAAACGGCTTCGCGTTCACATCGGAAGACCGCAAGGTCTCGGGTATCGTCCCGGACTTGACGGTCCGCGAGAACATCATCCTGGCACTTCAGGCCCGGCGTGGCGCGTTCCGCAAACTGCCCCGTGCCGAGCAGACCGAACTGGCGGACAAGTTCATTGCCGCGCTCGGCATCAAAACCCCGCATCGTGAACAAACCGTCCGAAATCT
>JGI10211J34971_10001308_pt1 | contig 20740 bp, 20 predicted proteins | sample Etolagsediment_FD_34971 | JGI IMG/M metagenome (IMG submission 34971)
TATGTATTTAAAAATGGTTCACCACTTTTAATAGGTGAAAATGAAAATAATATTATGGTTTGTTCAGAATTATCAGGATTTGCAAATCAGGTAACAAATTATATAAAAGTTGAAAATAATGAAATATTTTATATTGATAAAAATGGTTATAAATCAATAAACAAGAATACTCATAAAATAGTAAAAATAGAAGATAATTCTTTATTTTCTCTCACACCAGCGCCATATGAATATTGGACAGAAAAAGAAATAATGGAACAAGATCAATCTATATTAAGATCAATAAATAATGGAGGAAGATGTAATGATAATATAATAAAATTAGGTGGATTAAATATATTACAATTTTTTAAATTAGAAGATTTTAAAAATATATTTTTTTTAGGTTGTGGTACTAGTTATAATGCATGTGCATTAAGTACATATTGGTTTAAAAAATATAGAGTATTCAAAAATATTCAGTTTATGGATGGTGCAGAGTTTCAAGAAATGGATTTAACTATGGATCCAACTATAGTAGTATTTTGTAGTCAATCAGGTGAGACGAAGGATTTACAAAGATGTATAGAAATATGTAAAAAATATAATACAATAAAAATAGGTGTAATAAATGTTGTAAATAGTGTAATAGCAAATGAAGTAGATTGTGGAATATATTTAAATGCAGGAAGAGAAGTAGCAGTTGCGTCTACAAAATCATTTACATCAACAATAAATATATTACATTTATTAAGTATTTGGTTTAATCAACAATTAGGGTATGTAAAGTCATTTACAAATGAAATAAATGATATAAGAAAGTTAAGTGATCAAATAAAATTAATAAATAATAATTATGTAGTAAATATAGAAAAATATTTGTCGAATTTGAATAAACCATCGTTATTTATTTTGGGAAAAGGAAAAATGGAATATATAGCAAAAGAATCGTCACTAAAAATAAAAGAAATAACATATATTCATGCAGAAGGTTATAGTGGTTCTGCATTAAAACATGGTCCATTTGCATTATTGGAAAGTGAATTTCCAGTAATCTTATTAATAGATGAAGAAAATGAAGTAAAAATGATGAATGTATATAATGAAGTAAAGAGTAGAAAGTCTTGGATCTTAGTAATAACAGAAAATGAAAAATTAGAATGTGAGAATAAAATAGTGGTCCCTAGAAATAAATGCTGTCAAGAAATATTATTTATGGTAATATTACAACAAATAGCATTTCAATTATCAATATTAAGAAATATAAATCCGGATAAACCGAGAAATTTGGCAAAAGTAGTTACAGTAGAATAAATAATTTAAAAGTAAAAAATTAAAATAATTAATGTATGAAAATATTATTTTAATACCATATAGAAATCGTTATAAACAGTTAGAGATGTTTATAGATGGTTGTAATGAAAATATTAACAAATGTTTACCAAATTCAAAATTAGTAATAATTGAACAAGAGGAGGGACAACCTTTTAATAGAGGATTTTTATTAAATGTTGGGTTTCATTATTTTAAAGACACATGTAAATATTTTATTACACATGATGTAGATATTTTACCAAACAAAAATGCTCTTATTGAATTTTATAATAAGCAACTAAATTTGGGAGAGATAGTGGCTATTTCAAGTCCTGAAGCCACACTAGGTGGTGTAATAAAAATAGGGTGTGATACTGTATATGCAATAAATGGGTTTCCAAATAATTATTTTGGATGGGGTTGTGAAGATAAAGCATTTCAAAATAGAGCAGATTTTAGAAAATGTAAAATAGAACGATATTATAATCACAAGTTAGCAGCATCAACAGATTATTTTAATTTTTTAGACTTTACTGAAAATAAGTGTAATGATTCGGTTAAATTATCTTTAAATGAAAAAATATTGTTTGAGAATTTTAAATTTAAAGAAGATTTAAATGATAATCAAAAAATAGAACATATATTATCATCAGGTATTAATAATGTAAATTATGAAATAAAAGAATTATATAAAATAAAAAATGTAGAAATAATTAAGGTACAAATTGCTTAAATAGTACAATTTAATATTATTAATTCATGATAACTACAGAAGTTATGGGTGGTTTGGGTAATCAATTATTTCAAATTTTCAATTTAATTAGTTATTGTATAACGAATAAAGTACAATTTTATTTTGAAGCTACTGTACCAAGACGTGTAGATCGTCCTTTTTATTGGAATAATTTTTTAAAAAAATTGGCTCCATTTATTAAACCTATAATACATGTAATGGAATATAGAGAACCTGCATTTCATTATATACCAATACCTACATCATGGCCGTTTGATAAGATTAATATAAAGTTTAATGGATATTTTCAATCGCATTTATATTTTGATAATAACAAAGATATTATTTGTAGAATGATTCAGTTTGATAAACAACAAGAAGAAATAAAACAAAAGGTAGTTTTAGATTATGATCGTACGGTATCATTACATTTTAGAATAGGTGATTATGTTCATTTACCAAATCATCACCCTATTTTATCACTTGAATACTATGAAAAAGCGTTAGCTACATTAATATGTAATACAGATAATTTGTATTGGGATATACTGTATATATGTGAGGAAAAAGATTTGGAATTAGTAACATCAAATATAGTAAAACTAAAGGAAAAATGGCCTAGCTTGAATTTTATAAAAATAGATAATAAATTAGAAGACTGGGAGCAAATGTTAGTAATGACGTTATGTAAACATAATATAATAGCTAATAGTACATTTAGTTGGTGGGGTGCGTATTTAAATAAAGGTGATAATCGGGTATATTATCCAAGTAAGTGGTTTGGTCCTGGACAGGGAAATAAAGATACAAGTAATTTATGTCCAAATAGCTGGACAAAAATAACTATTTAAAGAAAAAAGTATCAATAATACATATGAAAGTATTATTGATAGGATGGCTTCATAAAAAAAATTTACTAGGATTACAAGCAATTTGCAAATATTTAAAATATAGTTTAACAATTGGCTCTATTAAAGATATACAAAAACATGATATTATTTATGCTCCATCAGATTATATAGATGCATCTTCAATTCCTGAAAAAAGATTTTTATTTGGACCTCATTTTTCTGTATTTCCTGACAATAAATTTAATGCTTTAAATAATGAATGTAAAAATCTTAAATATTTATGTCCATCACCATGGTGTAAATATACGTGGATCTCTATGGCGTCAAATAAAAGTATACCTATAGAATCATTTCCATTTCCAGTAAACACAGAAAAATTTACACCAATAAAGCCAATACAAGAGAGAACAAATGTAGTAATATATTATAAATCAAGAAATCCGAGTGAATATCAAGAACTAATAAATTTTGTAAATACAAAAAATATAAATTATAAGGTTTTTAGTTATCAACAAAAATATAATGAATCCGATTTTATTGAATATCTTAAAACATGTAAATATGGTATAGTTTTAGATGCACATGAAAGTCAAGGGTTTGCTATTGAAGAAATGTTATCTAGTGATGTACCATTATTAGTATGGGATGCTAAAACGATGGATCAAGAATATAAATCAAGATATAATGCAGTACCTTGTACAACTATTCCCTATTGGGATGATAGATGTGGCGAGTATTTTTATACAATAAATGAATTGGAAAACACTTTTAATAAATTAAATGAAAAGATAAATGAATATAAACCGAGAGATTTTATATTGGAAAATCTGAGTGTTGAAAAATGTGCAAGTAATTTTGAAAATTTAATTAACAGTATAGATATTTAATTATTTATCAAATGTAAATGATAATATAATTTCAAGTTTCAAGTCTAATATGGCATATAAAGGAATACTTAAACATGTATCATTTGATCATGGTCAACAATATTTACATTTGATTTAAATGAGTTTTCATTTATGAATGAGGAAAAAATAAAAAATTATTGTGAGTTAAACGATAAATATGGTATGCCTAATAAGAGAAATTTTGCAAAAGATGGTTTTGTAATAAATTGTAGTCCAACATCTTTAAGATATGTTTATCATTCATTACTTATATTAAAACATTTAAAAGAAACAAATTGCAATAATATTGTGGAAGTAGGATGTGGTTATGGTGGATTATGTTTGGCTATAAATTATTTTATGTCAGAATTTGAAGTGAATGTAGAAGTGTATAATATAATAGATTTATCTCAACCACTTAATCTGATAAAAAAGTATTTAAGTTTACATAAAGAATTTATAAAAACAAACATAGCATTTCACGACAGTTTAACCTATGGAAAAAATATAGAAAATAATAAATTATTTTTTATATCAAATTATTGTTATACAGAAATAAGTACAGAAATAAGTACAGAATATAATAGAAATTATAGTACAATATTGATGCCAAAAGTGTTGCATGGATTTATAATATGGCAAAATGGTGGCAATAAAGGTTCATATCCGATAAAAAATGCAAAAGATATAATTTAAAAAGAAATAAAAAATGTAGAAGAAGAGAGGCCACAAACTGATGCTGGTCATGATATTTACAAAAATTATTTTGTATATTTTTAATAAATATTAAGTATATTATTTATTTGAAAATTAACATATATCATTTTGTAGTGTAGATTTAAAAATTCCTATATTACTACCTTGTATAAAAAATTGCTTTTCACTCCAATAATGTTTAAAATCTTCATTTTTTTCAAAAAAATTACACATATAATAATCGAATGGTACTCCATAATTTATTTCTACATTATTTAACCAATTTAAATATTGTATAATACTATCATATTTCCATATTAAACTATCACAGCAATTAGTATGATATTTTCTAATAAGTCGATATTTATCATTTGGATTTGTAATATCTTCTATATAATTATTATTTAAAACTTCCTTTCTATTGGAATATCCAGTAGGTCCTTTTATAACAGGAGAATGTAGCAAATTTCCATCCCATAATCCAACACTAATTGTATTCCAATTTTTATCATGTATATTACTGATAAATTCAGAAAATAAATGTATATTATTACTTGAAATAATATCGCTTTCAAATATTAAAAAAATTCCTTCTTTATAATTCTTAGCTATATATTCTAAATTTGCTTTATAATTTAAAAAAAGAGATAATTCTCCACGTTTCATAGGTAGTTTTCGTAATGAATAAACTAATTGTTTTGTAATATGTTTATTATATATATCTTGAGTAATAGTATGTTTATATGTGGGACTAATATATTTAATAAAACATTCGTCTATATTTTGTGATTTAAATAATTCCTTTAAATGTTTACATCTCTCAGGTTCAAATGCAGGATTAGAAACACAACATATATGTGAAATATTATTCCAACATTTGTTACTTAAAACACACTTTATATCAGAAGCTATATTTTCAATAGTTCTTTCTAATTTATTTTCTTTATTGGGAAATATATTATTATTCACTATTTTTAACCATTCATTTGGATTCTCTTTTAAAAATTTCATTTGATTGATTATTCCTTCTATATTATTTACATCTTCTACATTTATAAAACGTTTCTCATTAATATAATCATGTACTCTATCAGATCCCCAGTATACTGGAATAATATTAGATAATAAACCATTAATTAATTTTTCCGTTATATATGTATCTTCTCTACTATTTTCCATAGTAATCATAAATTTAAATTGATTTACAAAATTATGAAATTCCTTTGTATTATATTGTGCTTTTAATGATTTATTTATATTATTTTTATAACCACCAGCATAACAAATATTAAAATGCTTTTCTAGCTTATTTAAAAATTCAGTTCGTTCTTTTCCTCTAGGATTAGATATAATAACACAAATATCATTTTCAGGAATAGTAGTAATTTCACCTTTATTTTCTAAAATATTAACAAAATTATTAGTATAAATATATGGTATAAATAAAGGGACATTTACAACATTTTTATGATTACGTTCACCCCATAAAACACATGTATAATTATTTTTATTGCATTTTAAAGAAGATTCTCCTGAAAATAAATAAGTATGTTTCCAATTTTTATTTTTTACAAGAGACGATGAATTAATCAACATATCAAATTCACATAATATTTCACTTTCATGATGATTACCTTTTTCACAAAACTCTCCATAAACTTTTTCAAATAAATTCAAAAAAAAATCAATATGTAAACCAGGATTTGTTTTATCTTCAAAGCCGCCAAACCATCCATTAAAATATATTTTCATTATATTACTTTATATTGAAAATATATTTATATATATTTTTTATAATAGTTTAAAATTTTTAAAAATTTTTTTATTAAACAAATTATTAAATTCATATTTTGAATTATATAATTCATCATAATTAATATCCGAAGATCTTGAATAATAATAATTATTATTAGTAACTATATCATTCAAATTAATCGCCATACACATAAATGAACTGTCGCATAATATATTATATTCTGCATTTTTTATTATTTCAATATAATTTGCCAGTTTATAATTTATAAATTTTTCTGCCATTTCATAATAATTATCTTCTTTACTATAACAATTTACATTAGGATTTACAAATAATATTTCATTTTTATTTATTTTTAACTTTTCTTCTATAATATCAATTGTAAAAACAGTACCTGTACTACTAATATTATGTACGAAAACGTATTTCATATTCTGTAATAAACTATATAATTCTGTGGATTCAATTGAATTTGGTATATGAAAATAATTCCAAAATATTTTACTATCAATATTTACTTGTTCATAAAATGATAATGGAATATATTTAATATCCCATGAAGAACCATTTAAATTATGACTACCACACATATATAAATCATAGTCTTTAGTTAGAGAATCAAAATCTGCTTTGGAAAATCCAAAATTTGGTGAAATATTATTATCACCATCAACACTCATAATTTTTATACTTGCATCATCATTATAAAACAGTTCCACATTCTCTTTATATTTATTTTTACATACAACTAATACTTCATCATATACTGTACTTAAATATCTAACCATTCCTATTGCTGTTATATTATCACCTAAACCTAGATGTGTCAATACGAAAGCTTTTTTTTTATTATATCCTTTTTGTTCTTTAATAGTAGAATTAGTCATATCATTTATTTTTTTTTTTATTCTAAAACGTGAATCATTATCTTCAATAATTTTAAAACATAATTTTACTTTATCACCTTTATTGTATCTAAAATCATCCTGCATTTCCCAAATATCTACATTTATTTTTTTTAATATTTTATAATAATAATTATGGTTTTCAATATAATTTTTTAATTTATCAAACAATAAATTGTATTCATATTCTACATCCTTTTTTCTGTCATCTTTAATTTTTTCTAATTTTATATCTAATATAGTTAATTTATCTAAAGCTTCACCTAGAGAAACAGGTAATTCTATATTCATGATATATATATGTATGTATGTATTTAATATATTAATACATAAATATATAAATATATAAATACATACATACATATATATATATCATGAATAAAGAATATTTATTTTTATGTTGTTATGGTATTGGTGGATATGAAGCATTAAATCTTATTTTACTTAAAAATAATTTTAATTACAAAAAAATTATAATTTTTACACATAAAAAAGATAATGAATTGTTATTAAATTTTATAAAAAACTCAAAGTTAGAATATTATACAGATTCTATTAATAAATGTAAACATATAATTAATGGTAAAAATGGATTTTTATTATCATTTCATTATAGAAATATAATTAAAGCAGATATTTTAAATTGTTTTAATGGTAGAGCAGTAAATTTACATCCATCATTACTTCCTAATTATAAGGGGTGTTTTTCAAGCGTTTGGGCTATAATAAATGATGAAAAAGAAACAGGTATATCATACCATGAATGTATACCTGAAGTAGATAATGGTAATATATTAATTCAAACTAAAATAAATATACAGGATGACGATACAGGTTATTCATTATTTCATAAATTAATTTATTTAGCAATATTAAATTTAGAAAAATTATTTAATTTGATTGATGAGGATTATGAAGGTATTCCACAAAATGAAAAAGGGACATATTATAAAAGAGAGGTACCCTTTAATAATGTTATTGATAGTAATTGGAGCGAAGAATATAAAAAACGTTATATTAGAGCTCTTTATTTTCCTCCGTATGCTCCTCCGATCCAAGATGCCTAACACAATTCATAGAAAAAGGATTTGATTTGATAATGTGTATTCGTTGATGTAATAATAATTATTAATATATTTTTCATTTAAATATATTAATTTAAAATATAATATAATGAGGCACTGCCATATGAGTATAATGTGTAATGAAATTGAATTTATTGAACACAAATTACCTTTTTTATATAAATATTTTGATCAAATAATTTTTGTAGATTATGATCTAGTGAATAAAAGAAATTCAACCGATGGAACTATTGAATATATAGAAAAATTTGATGATAAATATAATAAAATAAAATTAATAAAAGATTTTGATCCTAATAAAATTACAAATTATAATGGAGGAGGTTTTATAGAAAAACAAAAAATGTTTGCAGAAGCATCAAAGTATGTAAATGATGATATTGATTTAATATGGGCAACTGACTTAGATGAATTTTTCGATGTAGAGCTGATAGAAAATGTAGAAAATTTATATAATAATGATAATGAATTAATTACTGTAGATTTACCACATAAGATTTTTATATACAATCAATATAATTATTTAAATAAAGAAGATTTTTATATAGCAGCACGTATTACTAAACATGTAAAAAATAAAATTTATGGTCACTGTAATTTTGATAGCTATGGAAAAACAATAAAATATAATAAATTTTGTTTATATCATTTCGCATTTATTGGTTTAAGAAGAACTAGCTTTAAATTATTAAAATGTTATGCAAGTAATATCGAATTTGTAACAAAATGGATAGATAATTATAAAAACTCTCTGTTAGAAAATAAAAAATATATTAAAATATCCCATCCAAACCCTGCTTTAAAATTATATACAGAAAATTATAATGGTAATTTTCCTTCATATTTAGATGTGGATAGTTTATGTAAAAAATTGAATAATGATATATAAAAGAAATTTAACCCAATTCATTAATTAGATATTCTTTAATACAATTGCATATATATTCTTGTTTTTCAATATTTAGACTAGGAAAACTTGGTAGCATAACTCCTCTATTAGAAATCTCAATTTCTTGATAATTTACATTCACATCTTTAAAATGTAAGTGTTTTCTTATGTCATAAAAAAATGGTCTAATTTGAACTAATTTATTATTCATAAATGTTTCAAAATCAGTAAAATTAAATTTATTATTCTGTATTATTATACAATACATCCAATTGCTACCACATGTATTATTTTCACTTTTAAGTTTTTTTATTTTGTTTGTGTGTATTAGATTATCTAAAAATATATCATAATTATTAAATATTATCTTTTTTAAATTTAATATATGCTCTAAATCTGATAGTTGATCATATAAAAACCCTGCCTGAATATTTGTCATTCTGTAATTATATGCTAATTTGTCATGTATATATCTTTCATTTGTCATACCATGACTATGTATTGAACTTATATAATTATAAATACTAATATCATTTGTTAAAAAAGCACCCCCTTCACCAGTTGTTAATGTTTTATTAGCATAAAATGAAACAGCCGAACATAAAGAATCTTTATATGAACCACTATAATTATCTTCATATTTTCCAAATATTCCTTCACAATTATCCTCTATTATTATTATATCAGGTCTTATTCTTTTTATTCTTGGTACATTTACAATATTACCTAAATTATGAACTATAAATATGCAACTATTTTGTTCTAACGAATTTAAATAGTCTTCACTTGTATCAATATTCATAGTATCACTATTTATTTTCATTACTTCTATTTTGTCCTTTTCAAATTCTCTATATACACAATTCCATGGTGCAATAAATACATTATTTGGAATATATATTTTATTAATATTTGGAAATTTATATTTTAAAGAAAGTAAAAGACTATGAGTTGCGCTTGTTCCATTATTCATTAAAATACAATATTTTACTTTTAAAATTTGTTTCATTTTTTCTTCTGAATTTGTAACATTTACACCATAATTACTTATCCAATTTTCATTTATAGCCAATTCAGCACTTCTTTTATATTTTTCTATATATGGTTCATATATAGGTATCATTATTGTGTATATATAATAATATTATCACTTTATATTTATATTTATAAATTATATTTTACTTTCATATAATTTATAAATGAATTAATTCATTTTTTCTTTTTTAGAATAACCATTTATTTATTGTTTTATTCGTGTTGCCCAAAATGGCATTTTTTTTATCCATTCATGATTCCAATCCGCACGATCATTAATTTGTATGACAGTTTCATCACTTAAAACTGCAGCAGATCCATATTTTTTTCTAATAATACTTAATATTGATTGATCATGACGATTATCTTTAAAAAATGCATTTAATTCTTGATTTTTTTTCACATATTTATCAGTTATTATAAATGGATCCTTATCTATTAATTCTATACATTTATCAAAAATTAAATTAATATGAGGACATTTTTTCATAATTAAAATACCACTAAGATATTGATTTGTATTAGAATGTTCACTATCTATATCTAGATTTTCATGTTTTAATAATTCTAATACTGTCCATCTTTTTTCCACACATGCATCCGGTAATTCAAAACTAATTATACCTTTATCACTATTATTTAATATATTTATATAATCATTTATTCTTTTAAGTGATTCTGTATTTTTATTTATACTACACCCTGCATCTAAATAAATTAATATATCATTTTCATTTATTTCTGATAACCTCTTTGGAATAATATAAAATTTCCATATCATATATCCAGCACCTCTATTTTTATCATATGTTGATGCATAATTATATACCATATTATATTTTTTATAAAATTCTTGCGATACGTTTTCAGGTGTATAAATAGTTACAGATTCAAATATACCTAGATTGTTTGCTTCTTGTTCTATTCTTTTTAATGAATTTTTAAATTTTAAATCACCAAATGTTATAAAATGTATTTTTTGTTTATTTGTATCCATTATAATAATATAAATACAAAATCTTTTATTTATACTATTTTACAATAAATTAATATAAATTGTGTCAAATTCACTAGTATTATTCCTAATTTTATATAATTAATTTATATATTATCTTTTATAATATTATCCATTATCTTATAAAATTCATTATCATCTAATTTCATAGATGATATATTATGTATTATTATATTATTAATATCTTCATATTTTTCTTGTTTAAAACAAATACCACATACTAATACCACATGTATTTTATATTTCAAATTAGGATATTTTGTTTGAATTAATTCATTTAACTCAATCATATCATCTAAATCATTTTTTAAAGTAAAATTAAATTTTTTACTTTCATCATGATGATGAATTGCATGACCTCTTCGTATAAACAATAATTCTTCTTGACTATTTAATAAATCTAATAACCTATTTATTCTTCTTGTCATTTGTTCTGTATCTCTTGGAAAAGTATTATGTACAAAATTTATTTCATAATTTTTATTTATTGTTCCATGTTCAGGCAACAATTCTTTAAAATCATTTTTAAAAATCTTTGCAATACCGTTATATGGTACACTCCAATCAAATGGTAATGATATATTCCTAAGATTTTTCTCTTTTAAATATGATGCTATACCACAATCTATACCTAAAGGTATTATAATCATATATGTATATACAAATAATATACTAATTTTTATTTAATTTATTATTTACCCATATAATCTATTTTAGTTTGAAACTATTGTAAACAAGGTTGAATAAATAATTCATTAAATTTATCCATTATTTTTTCAGGACTATAATCTTTATATGCATTCCAATCTTTTTTCTTTAATTCTTCATTATTTTTATATATATCTAAAAATATATTTCTTAATGTTTCAGAATCTTTATATATAAAACATTTATCTTTTAATATATCTATATGAGCCCTATCACCTTTTACACATGTTATAACTGGCTTATTTCTCCAAGAAAATTCTGATACAGCTGCTCCAAACGTTTCACCCATATTTCTTGCATGAATCATAGCATCACATGAATTTATAAATTCTACTTTTTTTTCCAAGTCAATTATTTTATCTAAATGAATAATATTTTTTTTTTCTTTACAAAATTTTCTTGTATTAACAAGTAAAAAATAAATATTTGGATATTCATCTGTTAAATTATCTATTACTGGATACACATATTTTATATCAAATTGACAAATTCCACCATGTCTTCCGAACACTACTGCATCCTCAGGAATATTCAATTCATTTCTCATATTAGTATCTACATTTGGTAAATTTACCATATAATTTACTACAGGATGAGGAGCTCCAAAACAATTTGATATTTTTCCATACACATCTCCATGTTGTTTAATTGTATTAAAGACGCAGTGGATTATATTTTTACAAACAGATGACATTTTTCCATCCCATTCACCAGCCTTTTGCATATATAATATATCACATTTTTCTTCTTTTAATATATTATTTGCGTCTTTATTCCAATCCATATATGGTCTTAAAGTAAACTCCTTTTTAAACTTTTCTATTACTTCAGGTACATTTCTATGATCATTACCATAATACATAATAATACTTTCATTTCCTAAGTAATGTTTATTATAATATGCATAATCATATAATGATACTGTAGTACCTCTCTCACATAACTGATTATCATGAAATGCTATTTTTACCATTATAATATAAATACTATACCTTTTATTTATATTATTTTATTAATATTTACTTAACAATTCTTTCAACGCATCCTTCTGATCTTTTTTTCCATTAAATGCACTTTGTTTATGAATCCTATGCATTATTTGTACTGATTCTACATTATAAAATTTACATCCTTGTGACCACAATCTTAACCACAAATCATAATCTTCTACATTATTATCATTCCAATATGCATATTTCTTTTTTAATAAACAGCTACTATTTATTATTGGATTACTACTTTTAAAATTAAAATTTCCCAAATCTTTTAACGGTATTTTTGGATAAATATTTAATTCACCAAAATATTTACAATTTGTACCAATTACATCATAATCTCTCATATATTCTATTTGAGATTCCAATTTCTTTGGCAACCATTTATCATCCACATCTAATAAACTTACCCAATCATATTTACAATACGTTATCATTTCATTTAATGCATTTGATTTACCTTTTATACCTACTATATCTAATACACGTATTTTTTCACTTAAATTTTCCATTCTTTTTGCATGTTCATATACTTCACTATTTGGTTCATGTCCATTAATACCTATTATTAATTCCCATTCTTTATATGTTTGCATTATTATTGTACCTACTGATTCTTCTATAAATTCTATTCCATTATAAATTGGCATTAAAATACTTATCATTTTATTTAATTAACACTTCTTTTTTAAATATTAATCGTTTAATAAATATATGTTTGAAATCCAAACCACTTGTCCATAGCAGGATGTTCTTGATTAATTAATTCAAATTTCTCTCTATTATTTGCTATACAATCTATTATTATCATTTGATCATCTTTTACCAAATATCCATTTTTAAAATATAATTCTAATCGATCATAAAACGTCTTACACCACCAATCTATTTTCGATTTTTCTAATATAAAAAAACCTCCTGCTATAGATACTTGTAATGGATGTAATGGCACTTTTGGTAAATCATTTTCGTTTTTTATACTCAAATGATCATAATATTCTTGCAACTCAGATTCATTACATACTCTACAATAATATATTTTATCTCTATTTATTCTCTCCTTTACCTTTTTTGCATTTGGCCAATTTTTTAATAAATCATAATTCAATACATTCCCATTACATCTAAAATAACCTAAATCCATCCAACCATATACATCATCCTCTTCCTCACCAAAATATTTCTTATTTATTATTTCTTTTACAAAATTTTGTTTTTCACACCATAGTGCATTCACCCTCCAATCCACTAATTTATTTAAAGATATATTAATCATATGATTTTTTATAAAATTCTCTGCATATTTTGCACAATAAAAATCTTTTAATGGCTTTATTATTACCTTTATTCTAGGATTGTTTTTCACAAAATCTATAAATAATTGTTTACTATTTTCATCAGTAAATATTACTAAATTAAATTTCTTTACATTTTCCAATATATTCTTTATCCAAACTCTATATATATTATAATCAAATTTTGACTTAAAATTATACCACGCACTTGCTAATGTCAACATTTATATAAATTATAAAATTTATATTTAAATATTAAATTTATTATTAAAATATAATGAAAGTTATCCGATTTTTCTCATCATTTGGAGCTACTCCTCAAGGATGTATCGAAGTATATACTAGAACATCTGAACTTACAAAGTCACCACTTTTTAATACCGAATATCGATTTACATGTAGTGATGATTACACTCATGCTATCATTTTAAATACTGCTATGCCTAAATTATCTATTCCTAAAGAAAATGTTGTAGGAGTGGCATTTGAACCAACACGATTTTTAAATATTACACCTGCATTTGTTGAATATGCTAAAAAATATATCGGTAGATATTATATTGGAGAAAATAAAAATTTACCATCACCATTATTTACAGAACATTTTGGATTTATGTGGCATTTAACTCCATTAACTGTAATTCCTGATAAAACATCTGTCATGGCAATTATTTGTTCAGAAAAAGTATTTACTAATAATCATCGATACAGACATGAATTGGTTAAACGAATTTTAAATACAAAGTTACCTATTGATATTTGGGGTAGAGGGTGTAAGTATTATCATAAATATAATGATTCAAGATTAAAAGGAGTATTTGATAATGATGAATATCCACATAGTGATTATACTTATAGCATTTGTATAGAAAATGACAGACAAGCTCATTATTTTAGTGAAAAAATCATGAATCCATTATTATGTAATAGTATACCTATTTATTATGGATGTACTAATATTGAATCATATTTTCCTAATCAAATTATACATTTAACAGGTAAAATTGATGAAGACATGACTCTATTATCAAATATATGTAATAATCCGGATACATATAAAAAAATTATTGATATAGATCAAGTAAAAAAGACTATATCAGTTGAAGGATTATTTGACATGTTCCCATCTTCATCCTAGATTATAAGATACATTTTGTTGAACAATATCAGAATATCCGTCTGCTTGTCTAGTTAAATGAGGCATAATACAATAACATAACATATCATTTTGCATTTTATTTGCATAAAATACATCTATTTCTCTTTCACAACCTTTTATATGTTTCAATACATATTTCATTCCTAGTTCATTAATTATATAACTTCCTGTAGTTAATGTACCTTTTACTTTATACAAATTAGGAGTGATTTTATCTAATTTTGAGCCTCTATGATTACCAGCTAAATAAATAAGTGCATAATTATTTATTTTATCTACTTGATTTTTTAAAACAGTAAATACGTTTTCCAACTTTATTCCTTGAGGCAATAAAAATTCGGTATCATCTTCCAATATTAAAATTTGTTTATATTTTCTCTCTCTTGCTAATTTCATTATTTCTATATGACTCAACATGCATCCTAAACTACCTAATCTATATTTCGTTTCATCACCTTTCCCTTGAAACCATTTAGGTATTGGTTGTAGAAAATTTGCATTCCAATTTTTCATATCTTCTTCTGTTGGTTGAATAGCTTTAAAAAATTCATAATTAGTTACACCTACTTTTTGTAATTGTTTGGTGATATTTTTTCTTCTATCATGGCGATGCTCGCAATTAATAATAAACACTTTATCAATTTCCATTATATTTAAATATTGATATTTAATATTTAAATATTTTACATTCTAAAAAATCTATTCATATTTCCGAAATGTGGAGGTTTTCGATTATTATCCACAACTATTTTGTTTGGACCACGATAATCATGAAAGTCAAACTGTTGATCTGAATGTGTAGTTTCAGTAGTAAAATTCGCAACATCAATATACTCATTATTAAATTTATAATTTAAATTCGTTATTTTATTAAATCCATGAGGATAATCTTTATCTAAAAATTTCTTTGCCTCTGTTTTACTTACTGTTTTTCCGATGCCATCCAAAAATTGTAATACACTTCGATTTCCTATTTTATAAAAATTACTTCTATCGATTTTTAATCCAGCCATTAGACATCTTTGTTGTATAGCATTATCTTCCATACCCCATCCCCAAAAATTGGGAAATCCATTCGTTTTTAAAAAATCAGCACCCGTTATAGAAAATATTCCACCTAATGCAAATAAAAATCCATAAAAATGTTTTACCTTACCATTTGTTGTTTCATAATTTAATAAATTTTTTTTATATGGCATCGTATCAACATCATGAAAAACAAAAGTAATATTTTTAAAGTCTTGTGGATATTTTTGAGAAATGGCTAAAAATCCAATATTTTTCATAGCACCTCGATTAAAGGGACGATTATCTTTTTGATGTACAAAGTATATTTCATAATCTTTTTTATCGTAGTCTTCCATAATAAACTTCATATATTCAGTAAAAAAAGTTTTATGTTCTATTCTATCACGATATGGAATTATAAAAACCAATTTTGGTGCCATAATTAATATTTATATTATTATTATTCTATTTTTCGTAATTACGTATATTTTTCTAAAATTGCCTTTGGGATCAACACATTTGTATAAGTTTCTAATTTCTTAAAGCATTTATTGATAGTCACTTCACTTATTTCACTTATTTTATTCACATCTTTTTTGCTTATATTTAGATTGCATGTTTGAGCAATAAAGTAAACAATTCCTGCTGCAATTGAATGAGGTGTATTTTCAGGAATTAAATGTTGTTTTTGTATTCTTAAAGCAATAAACATGCAACATTTTGTCAACTCTTGATTGATATTTAATCTACTACAATATCTTTCAATAAATGCTTCCGGTTTAGTTTTACATAAAGCTGTTTTATCATTATTTGTCATTTCACATTCAATTTCATTTACAATCGAAATAGCATTTTTACACCCTTTTGTAGCAGCAGTATTGTCTAAAGCAAATATTGTAGCTATTTCTTTTGCTGTTCTTGGACAATCATTTGTTCTACATGAAATGTAAATAGATGCTGCAATAATACCATCACGATTTAATCCACGAAATGTTTTATGTTCTGAAATTTTTTTATGATAACGTAAAGCTTCATCAATAATTATTTTAGGAATTCCAGCATTATGTGCAATAATAGTAATTCTCTGAAATTCATCATATTGGGATTTTTCTTTATATGGCATAGATTGCCATTCTGTATAACGTCTTATTTTCCTCATTTCATAAGATGTACCTCCACCATTACATAACACTTTACAACCATATGAAGATTCTTTTAATAATTCATTTACAGGCATACCACATCTTGTAGGATCAGAACCATGACTATCATCTGCACCATAATAACGCCATTCAGCAGATTGATCAACAATATCTTTATATATAACACTACATTTAGGATTGGAACATGCTAAAAACCCATCTTCTGTAATATTTACAATTGTACTACATATGTCACAATATTCTCTTTGTCCTGATGCCCGATATATACATTCAATTGGTGACGAATTATTAAAATTATTTTCAATTAGATTCCAAAGTTGTTTTTGTGATTTATTACTCTTCTTCTTTTTTGTTAAAGGTACACTCATTATATCTAATTAATATTATCTTAATTTATATTTAATTCAATTTTATTTTATATTTATCTAAAATATATGGGTGCACAACAATCTACTCCTGATATTCCTAAAAAGACATTAGATCAAACTATTAATTATCTTGCTGCTAATTATATATTAACTAGTAACTTTCAAGATCTCAAAAACCTTACTGATCCTGAATATTGCAAAAATTTAGTTATTCTTACTAGTAATGTAGTTGATAGATATTTGACTTCCAAAGAAATTGAGTATTTACAGCAACAAAAGGAAGGTGATGTTGAAGTAAATAAAATGACTTCGCAAAAACTTGCTTTTTTCAATAAAGAAAGGATTGCTAATATGGATGTTAAGAGCGATCTTGCTAAAAAAAGAATGTGTATTGGTATTGCTAAATTTTATGTACAAATATTTCATGTTTTCAATTCAATTGCACATACTATAAATCCTGTTTATAGTTGGAAAGATGTTTTTGGTTCTACTGTTACAGTAGATTATGAACATAGAGATAAGGTTCCTAAAGATATTACTCCTACTATTACTAAAAATAATCTTTGTACATCAAGAATTTCTGCTTTACTTAACAAAGCTGATTTTGAGGGTAGTGATCAAGTTGAAATTAAACCCATGTTTTGCGATATGAATAGAAAGAAGAATGGATCTACTAAGAATTTACAGGAAGAGCCTGGTATGCCTGAATTAGAGTTATTATATTATGATGTTTATGATTATACTGAAGGTAGATTCAAAACTATGTCTAAAGATATGTTACAACAATATAAAAAGGATCTTGAAACATTTTACAAGTTATTTACTGGAGAGAAAACTATGAATCCTAAAGTTACTAAATTTTCCGAAATTTTATTGAGAGATTATCATAAAGCTAGACCATGTGTTGAGGATGGTGCTTTTAGACAAGGTTATAAAGGTACGCTTAAAGAGTCTCTATTTAAATCGTATGCTGATAATATTAAAGAAATGATGAAAACAAATGACGCAAATCAAATTGCATTATTAAAGATATTAGATCAAATTTTTGTATTTACTAAAGATCCGACTGATCCTAATAAAAAATTAATTATTATTAATCCTGAGCTTACTAATCAAACATTACAACAAATTGTTAAGGCTACGCGTGAAGGTATTATTAAATTATATAGTGATTGTGAGCAATTTTTCTTTAAAGGATTGCAAATATTTGAGGCTATTGTGGAAAAACAAATGATGGATACTGAAGAAAAGAGAATAGAATCGTTACAAAAACAAGTTGAGGATGCTATATCATTAGATCCAGTTACTCCACCACCAGGACCATCGGGTGTTCCTCCATCATCAGGTGTTCCTCCACCACCAAGTGGTTCAACTGGTGCAACAGGCCCTTCATCACCAAGTGGTTCAACTGGTTCAACTGGTGCAACAGGCCCTTCATCACCAAGTGGTTCAACTGGTGCAACAGGCCCTTCATCACCAAGTGGTTCAACTGGTGCAACAGGCCCTTCATCATCAGGGGTTCCTCCACCACCAAGTGTACCATCAGGAGCAACTGGTGCAACAGGCCCTTCATCACCAAGTGGAACCGTACCAGCTATTTAAGTTATTTAATAATATATTTATTTAAATAACTTAAAGACCTTCATGAATTTATTTATTAAATTCCCCCTTTATTTTATTGTCCAAATATGTAGCACTACATATACCCTTAATAATTTTATTTTGCTCCTTGGGCTCTTGATCTGATAGTTGCAACGCTTTACCTACTAAATTGGTAAATTTTATTTGCATATTTTCATCCTTTTCCCAGTCATCATTTCCATCTTGCCAATTATGTATATTTGCTCTTTGTTTTACAGCTAATTTTGTTACACCTTGTTTTATTTTTGATTGTTCATCGTCTTTCTCCCACACGTCATTATCCTTTATATACATAATCTTGCGCTTTGGATCTGTACAGTGGATCGGACGTTTATATAAATCTAAACTATTTAAACCATCTACCATCATATTTGTTAAGCTCTGTGTTAATCCATTCTCTCTTGTATCATTTAATATTTGAGGAGTTACAGGTAATGATTCTATGAAGTCCGTTAAATTCATCGCATCCTTGCAATTTTCATTTAGAAACATCGAAATATTAAATGTCTTATTATATGAATGATTGAAGTTATTGTAGGAATTCGTATTTGTAGTACTACCTGCTACTTCTTTTAACCCTTCAACCATCAAAGGCATCATACATACTTTACATACGTCTATATGGTCATTATATGTTTGAATGGTCTCAAATAGCTTCCCACACTTACATGTAAAATATTTTTGTTTTAAGGCATCAAAACCTTCTTTAGAACATTCTATTGCCGAGTTTTTACTAGGCGAAAAACTCGGCGTTGATGTAGTGATGCACTTCTTTTTATGATACCATAAACTATTTCTTGCCCCAAACGAACGGCCACATAAACACATATATGCTTTGCCGAGTTTTGCCGAGTTTTGTTCTATGTTTGGTTCTAAAGTGTTCAAATGTGTTCTATGTTTATGTTTTGCTGTGGATTTATGTTTCAATAAATCACTTTTATAATAGCATTTATAATCACATAAATCGCATAAAAATTTTTTGCCGAGTTTTGCCGAGTTTTGTTCTATGTCTTGTTCTAACATGTTCTATATACTATATGTATATAATATTGTTTAAATCAGTTAATATAAAAATACTAAAAATTATCGTCACGTTTTTTTGCATAAAAAAATCTGTGTTGTGACGATGATCGTCACAAGCCTTCAAAAATAGGTGTTTTTTTCACGTTTTCCAAACTTTATTCCATATTTGAAAAATGGACATAAAAAAGGCATGTCCAAAAATTGAAACTCAAAAAAACTTTTAAAAAAAAAAAAA
>JGI10211J34971_10001309_pt1 | contig 20740 bp, 26 predicted proteins | sample Etolagsediment_FD_34971 | JGI IMG/M metagenome (IMG submission 34971)
CAAACATGCGCGGTGGAGAAGATACTGCGCCTTTGCTGTATGAAGGCGAGTGTAAAACACCGCAATATCATGAGACTTGCAGTGAACTGTGATGCGTAAAATAAAAGTGCGGTTGACTGATTTACAAAAATTTATATACTTATTCTTTTTTCTGTTCAAATTCGGGGTGAAGACTATATGGTTAGTGGAAGAAATAAAGCATATACAGATGTGCCGGCAAAAGATTATTCAACAAAAGATACAAGTGAATTTACTGCAAGAGTGCACGTAGAAGAATCTCGCCCGGCAAAAATAAGCGAAGGGCATCTTACTGAATGCGGAACTGCAATTCCTTTGCAAGAGCTTGAAGATGTTATTTTTGATATTGAGCACGGTTTGCAGACTCCTGCGTTTGTGGAAAGTTTCAGCGAAAAATCGCTTAAAGACAGGCAGTATGCTGCTGTTGATATCGGCGGGCAGGATCTTGTGAGCCACGTGCGATTTGTATTGCAATGGCAAGGAAGCGATAGAAACAAGACATTCATTGCTTATAATCCACACGAACAAACTATTGAGACACTTGTATACAGCGGCAAAAAAAATAAACTGCCTACAGGAAGCGGAAAGAAATAAGCATATTGGAGTGCAATTTCATAACCAACAAAAAATATCAATTTTTTGAAGTTCTGAAATTACAAGCGTAATTTCATAACCTTTATAAAGTACCGCTTACTTATTTTCTTTGTAATCAGGGGTGGATAATATGTCTAAAGAAGTTCAGCCGATATTCATTTTGCCAGAAGGCACTCAACGAACTAGCGGAAAGAATGCTCAAAAAAACAATATCATGGCAGCCAAGCTGGTTGCTGAGACTGTAAGGACAACTCTTGGACCAAAAGGCATGGACAAGATGCTTGTTGATTCTATGGGGGATATCACTGTTACAAATGACGGAGTGACAATTCTTGAAGAGATGCAGATCGAGCATCCTGCTGCAAAGATGATTGTAGAGGTTGCAAAGACGCAGGAAGCTGAAATAGGAGACGGAACCACGACTGCAGTTGTTATTGCAGGAGAGCTCTTAAAGCAGGCAGAAACCTTGCTAGAGCAGGAAGTCCATCCTACTGTCATTGTCAGAGGATACAGGCAGGCTGCTGAAAAAGCAAACGAAATACTTAATGATATTGCTGTGAAAGTCACTGAAAAAGACGACGCAATCCTGAAAAAGGTCGCTATGACAGCAATCTATGGAAAAGGTGCTGAGTCTGCAAAAGAAAAGCTCAGCGATATTGCGCTAAAATCAGTCAAGAAGGTTATTGAGAAAAAGGATTCTGACATTTCTTTTGATACTGAACACATAAAGCTTGAGAAAAAGGTGGGCGGAAGCGTTGAGGACACTGAGCTTATTGACGGTGTTGTGATTGAGAAAGAAGTCGTGCATCCAGGCATGCCGAAGATGGTAAGCAATGCAAGGATTGCATTGGTTAATGCAGCAGTCGAGATAAAAGACACTGAGATGGATGCAAAGATTTCAATCACCGACCCTATGCAGATGCAGGCTTTTCTTGAGCAGGAAGAGAAGATGATTAATGCAATGGTCGAAAAGATCGCTATATCCGGAGCGAGCATTGTCTTCTGCCAGAAAGGCATTGATGACATTGCGCAGCATTTCCTTGCAAAAAAAGGTATTCTTGCAGCTAGAAGGGTGAAGAAAAGCGACATGGAAGCTATTGCAAGGGCGACTGGTGCGAGGATTGTTACAAATCTTGATGATTTAAGTACAAATGACCTGGGAAAAGCAGGCCTAGTTGAAGAGAAGAAAATAGGCGATGAAGAGCTGATATTTGTTACAGGATGCAAGAATCCTAAGTCTGTGACTGTCCTTGTCAGAGGCGGAACAGAGCATGTTGTTGATGAGGTAAAGAGAGCCATGACAGATGCTGTCGGCGATGTTGCCTCTGCCTTGAAGATCGGCAAGGTTGTGGGAGGCGCAGGCGCTCCTGAGATTGAGGTTGCCAAGCAATTGAGAAAGTTTGCAAACTCACTGTCAGGAAGAGAGCAGTTGGCTGTTCTTGGCTTTGCAAATGCACTGGAGATTATTCCAAGGACCCTTGCAGAGAATGCAGGCCTTGATCCTATTGATGTCTTGACTGACCTGAAAGCGGCGCATGACAAGAAAAAGCTTTGGGCAGGAATCAATGTCTTCACAGGCAGGACTGTTGATTCATGGAATGCTGGCGTGATTGAGCCGCTTCAGATAAAGACCCAGGCACTGAGCTCTGCTTCAGAAGTTGCCCAGATGATACTAAGGATTGATGATGTAATTGCAGGCGGAAAAGCTGCTGCTCCGGGCGGAATGCCTCCTGGCATGCCTCCGATGGGCTAAAACCGAGTTTTTGGCGAAAATTGGAATTTCTTCAAAGTTCTAAATTCGTTTAAAAAGAACGAAATATTTATAAACACAGTATATTTTAAAGTCTATAATAAAAAAAGATGGTGATATGATGGCCAAGAAAGCTAAACACATTTCTAGATCAGAACCTGAAGAATATGAGCTTTTGCCGCACAAGGAAATTGAAGAGCTTAAGGAAGAGCTCAGAAAGCTCAAGGAATTTGAGATTACGCCTACTAAAAAAATGCATGTTTCTCTTGTTGAATTGAACAAGAAGCTGGACAAGCTGCTTCAGATATTTGACGAGGCAAGGCATGAGATAAGGACAGAAGAGATTGGCTTGGGCTTCAAGGAGAAAATGAAGCCTTTGATTGAAAAGATGGACAAGCTTTTAGAGCAGCAGGCAGATATTGCAGAAGGAATGGTTGCTCTTGCAGATATTGTTAAAGGAGAGAAAAAAGAGAGATTTGGTCCGCCAAAAATGAAGCCAATGCGACCTCCTGGAATGCCTCCTAGACCAGGCATGCCTCCTGCAGGACCGCCACCAAGGCCTGCCCCTGGAATGCCTCCGCCAAGAGCGCCTCCCGCGCCGTCTAGAAAGAAGAGATTCGGAATAATATGATTTCTCCTGACATAGACCTTGGGAAAACAAAAACATTATTGCTTTACCTAGGTATTGCCAAGCACAAGCTGGATCAGAGAGAGTTTGCAAAGCAGAAGCTGTCAGCGCAGATATCTCAGTTAAAGAAGATCAGCACGTCTTCTATCAAAAAGCATGTTGAAGAGCTGGAAAAAGACATTGCTGACGCGCTTGTAAAAGAGAAAAAGATTCATTCTGTGCAGCAGGCAGAGGCAGAGCATCACAAAAAGTTGATTGGCAAGATTGACCAGCTTGAGAAAAAGCTTGGAAAATATCTTGAGACAAAGGAGTCGAGAAAGAAGCACATAATGGAGCTTGAGGAAAAGATCAAGAAAAAGACTTCTTCCAGACAGGAGCAGCTAAAAGAGTTGCAATCGTCAATAAAAAAGCTTGAAAAGCTTTATTCAGAAGCAAAAAAAGACAAGTCTGTCTCTAAAGTCCGCTTGAAATCAATCCAGTCAAAAATAAAAAAGTTAAAAAAAGAAGTGAAGGCAAAATTATAGGTCTTTTGCCATTACTGTTCTTCTGTTGTTTCCTTTTGCTCTTTCAACAGCATCCTTGATTAATTGCTCAACTTTCTTGTCAAGCGCTTCTGCGAAATCGCTAGCAACATTAGCGTCTCCTGTTACTTCCTTTATCTTTGCTTTTACTATCAACATTTTGTTCCACCTCACTATTTGTATACTGCTTTTTAAGCATCTGATATTTAAAGTTAACGCAAATTTAAGGGTTTCAAAGGCTAATAACGCCTTGTGGAGTTATCAGCCCAACAAGCGGCATCTGATAAATCTGGGATGCACGCGGTGTTAAACAGCAGACGTAACGCGTTATTTGCCAAACAAGCTTCACCTATGAGTAAACCAGAATTTCAGCTTCTTTGCCTTTATTTCATCCAATCTGCAGAATCCGAATCTTTCCAGCTGCACAATATCTCCTGCCTTTAGCTTGCTCATGCCGGCCTCTCCAAGGCCTTTGACTGTTGTATTGTCAGGCATCAGCACTTCAACATCAACCAGGTCCTTGGATACAGGAAGCCAGTGTATTATTGCTGTTCCTTTTTCCTTGTAATCTGCATACTTTGTGCTTTCAAACACAAATTCTTTTCCTTTTTTCTTGAAATTAAGGCAGTCCATCAGTCTGTACAGCTTGTTTGCCTTCAAATCCTTGTGGTCTGCTTTTGTTACGTAGAATTTATCAGCGCATTTGAACTTCCTGAGGCCTTTTTTTGGGTTATCTGGATGCAGTTTCAAGGCAACTTCTTGCGAAGGGGCATTTTTTATAAGGATTTCAACTGGCTCTTCCACAAAAAAATACCTGTTTGCTATTGGGTCTATAATGTCCTTGTTAAATGCATCTATTGTCTTGAAGAATTCATCCTTGCTCACAGTCTTGTCTGTTAAAGACACGCCCATGTCAACTGCAAAATTGATGAATGCCTCTGGTTGAAATCCTCTTCTTTTCAGAGCGCGGATAAAAGGAAGCCGTATGTCATCCCAGCCCCCAAACTCTCCATACTCTATTTTTTGTTTTGTTTTTGAGCAGCTTACCTCCATGCCTTCAAAATTGATTCTTCCCCAGTTGATATATTCTGGGCGTTTCCATTTGAAATAATCAAAGATGTACTTCTGTCGTTTTGCATTGTCTGCATGCTCTTTTCCGTTTATGACGTGTGTCAATCCCAATAAATGATCATCTATTGCCACGCTGAAGTTCATCAAGGGCCACACTCGGTATTTTGTTCCCTGCTTGGGGTGTGTGTGGTCATTTATTCTCATTGCAGGCCAGTCCCTCATTGCAGGGTTCTTGTGGGCAACATCTGTTTTTATCCTGCAAACAGCCTCTCCGGGCTTGTACTCCCCGAACATCTTGTCCCATCTTCTGCCGTTCTCTTCTATAGACAAATCCCTGCAAGGGCAGGCTTTTTTCTTCATGATTTTTTCCCTGAACTCATCTGGGTCGCAGGTGCATACATATGCATTGCCTGCTGCAACCAGTTTTTCCATGTGGTCATAATAAAATCCCAGTCTGTCTGACTGGCAGATGACTTTGCTTACATTATTTTTTGTGAGCCACTCTGCATCCTCTGGAATCATCTTATATGCAGGCTCATAGATGTTTTCAGGATTCGTGTCTTCTATTCGTATGATGAATTTGCCTTTGTACATTCTTGCATATTCTGAATTTATAGAGATTCCATAAGCGTGTCCTATGTGCAGGGGCCCTGACGGAGAAGGCGCCATTCTCACAACCACTTTCTTTTCTTTTGCATCTTTCAATGGCTTTAGCCCGGTTCTTTTTTCTTTTGGCTTTTCTTCCAGCAGCTCTGGAGCGGTTTTCTCAAGCTCTTTTCTCTGCTTTGCAGCACCTAACTTATTTACTTCAGAAATGATTTTGCTTATTTCTTTGCCCAATGTCTTGAATTCTTTTTTCAGTTCAGGATGTGCTCCTAATAATTTGCCGATAACTGCGCCCTGGTTTGCTTTTCCATTGTATTTCAATGCGTTCTGCAGGGCCCAGTTCCTTATATCTGCCTTTATTTTCTCATCCATATGCCATAATTTGACTGCATAGTATTTAAACTTTATTACATAGTAGCACAAAACATAAATATGAGTTCTTGATTACTGACTATATTCACGTAATAGGGGGATATTTATGAAGAAGCATAAGAAAAAGAACGAATATTACCGGATAAGCAAGAAAACAATGGGTTTCTGCATACTTGCACTTGCAGTCATCGTTGTCTTGATTGCACTTTATTATTCTGGAACTTTTGGAGAAATAAAGAAAGCAGACAAGAAAGAGGCTGTTCCTGAAAAAGAAGAAATACCGCCTCCTGAATTTGAATTGATGATAATCACTGCTGACTGCGAGGAGTGCATCAATGCAACAACTGCTGCAGAGATATTGAAGAGCGCGCCGACATTGAAAATAACTTCTGAAAAGATAATTGAATATGAGTCTGAGGAAGGCAAGACAATGGTGGCAAAGTATGATCTGAAGAAGCTGCCTGCGTTCCTGCTTAAGGGAGATAACCTGGATATCAACATACCTCCTTTTGAAAAAAGGGAAGATGTGCTTGTCTTTGGCCAGACACCTTCGCCTTATTATGACGTGGCCAGCGGCCAGATTAAAGGCATTGTCAGTGTCATCAAGATTGTTGATCCTGCTTGTGAAAAATGCTTTGATCTTGAGAAATTGATGAATAACCTGAAGATGTTTGGAATGTACATAAGCACAGAAAAGACAACACAATTTGACAGTCCAGAAGGAAAAGCGCTTATTGAAGAGTATGATATCAAGAAGATACCGACAATCATCTTTTCTGAAGGTGCGCAAGAATATGCGCAGATCAGTGATGTATGGGAAAGTGTTGGAAGTGTTGAGGAAGACGGCATGATGGTGCTGAGAGTGGTCAATCCGCCGTACAAGGACCTTGATACAGACACTGTAAAAGGAATCATTGACGCAACTTATCTTGTTGATGAAAGCTGTGAAAAATGCTTTGATGTGAACCTGTTCAAGCAGATGTTTGAGCAGCAGCTAGGAGCAGCGTTTGACGAGGAAAAGACAGTTGATGTCTCAAGCGAGGAAGGAAAGAAGCTTGTTGAAGACTTTGATATACAGTTTGTTCCGACAGTACTGCTGTCAGAGGATCTTGGAGACTATCCGACAATATCAGATACCTGGGAAAATGTAGGCATAATAACAGATGGAACATATGTCATAACAAAGATTGACACTATTCCAGGCATTGTCTACAAGGATCTTGAGAGCGGAGATGTCATCGGCTTGAAAGAAGAGACTGAAGAAGCTGAAACAGAGGAGTAATTCCTCTTTTTTCTTTATCTTTTTGCCTTTACATTCCACAAGTTTTAAAAGCAGACCGCCTCTTTTTAGTCCATAAATGATATGCATAATAGCTTTGATAATATTCAGTATTTTGGCTATATTTTCAGTCAGCTACAGGCCTCTTGCCAAAGAGGCTTTTGACTGTGTTTTCAGGAAAGTCACGTTCAGGAAATGTAGGACAAATCTTGACCAGCGCCTGAAAAGCCAGATCACTGGCAAGCTGATAAATAAAAGTCCTTTTCTTGCAAGGTTTGTCTACAAAAGATTTGAGATATTATCCTGGATTTTTGTTATTTTGATGATTTCCAGCCTGGCGTATACTGTCTACGGCGGATATAATTACGCTCTTTACGGCAACTGCTATGGCCCAGAAGAGAGCGGCGGATTTTGCATCTACAATGCATTGGAAGGAGACCAGTTCTCAAAGATACATACTGAGCTGGAAGGGGAGATAATATTGCCTACAATTGATGATGATCCAGGCATGGGCCCGGAAGATGCCAAAGTAAACATGATTGAGTTTGGCTGCTACATGTGTCCGTTCAGCAGGGAGGCGCAGGAGATTGTGAAACAAGTGCTTGAAAAATATAAAGACAGAATCAGATTTGTCTTCAGGGATTTTCCTATCAAGCAGAACGGGGATCATGACCTGCACATTGCAGCCAACTGCGCCAAGGAGCAGGATAAGTTCTGGGATATTCATGGCCTGTTGTTTACTGAGCAGGAGGTCTGTGTTGAGACAACTGGTGCAGAGCGGGAGAAGCAGATTCAGGATATTGCAGAAAAAGCGGGATTAGATATGACAGAATTCAATGCCTGCATGAAGTCCGGCAAATACAAGGAAGAGATTGAAAAAGATTTTCAAGACGGCCTGAAAGCAGGCGTCTACGGCACTCCTACTTTTTTCATCAATGACCGAATCATTATCGGACCGAAACCTTTAAGAGCTTTTGAGAAAATAATTGATGAAGAGCTTGAAAAAAATGGGGCTGAATGTGAATAAGATACGGAAGGATTTTCCGATACTTCAAAAAAAGCTTGCAGGCAAGCCAATAATCTATTTTGACAACGCATGCCAGAGCCTGCGTCCTGTGCAGGTTATTGAGAAAATCAATGAATATTATCATGATTTTCCTGCTTGCGGCGACAGAAGTATGCACAAGCTTGGGAAAAAAGTTGATGAGGCAGTGGATTCTTCAAGAAAAGCGCTTCAGAAATTCTTGAATGCAAAAAAGCCTGAAGAGATTGTTTTCACAAAGAATGCAACAGAGGCGATAAACATTGTCGCCAATTCCTTGAATCTGGTCAAGGGAGATGTCGTGATAACAACGGACAAAGAGCATAATTCTAATCTTATCCCTTGGCAGATGCTCGCCAAGAAAGGGATAAAGCACGAGATTGTTGAATTCGGCAATTTAGATGCATTGAAGGACAAATTGACAGAGAATGTCAAGCTTGTGTCAATGGTGCACACCTCTAATATGGATGGGACCAGCATTGATGCAAAAGAGATGATCAAGGCTGCGCATGACAATGGCAGCTTGTTCTTGCTTGATGCCTGCCAGTCCGCCCCTCACAAACCAGTTGATGTCAAGAAGCTTGATGTTGATTTTCTTGCATGCTCTGGCCACAAGATGCTTGGGCCGAGCGGAATCGGGCTGCTCTATGGCAAGCAGGATTGCCTGGAAAAACTGCAGCCGTTTGTTGTTGGAGGAAGCACTGTTTCAGAATCAACTTATGATTCCTGTGAATTGGAAAAGCCGCCGCACTTGTTTGAGGCAGGCCTGCAGAACTACGCTGGAATAATGGGCTTTGGAGCTGCTGCAGATTACTTGAGAAAAGTTGGCCTGGAGAATATTTCTGCGCATGAGACAAAGCTGAATGAGAAAATAACCAATGCACTTGCAGATTCTGTCGAGCTATTAGGTCCAAGAGATCCAAAGGCAAGAGGCAGCATCTTTAGCTTCAATGTGCCTGGAATGGAAACGCATAATGTTGCCATAATGCTTGATGAGACAGCAAACATAATGGTCAGAAGCGGTGCTCACTGCTGTCATTCCTGGTTTAATGCGCATAAGATGCTGGGCAGCGTCCGTGCTTCATTATACCTGTATAACACTGAAGAAGAATGCGATACATTTATTCAAGAATTGCAGAAAATCATCAAACTACTGTCCTAATTCTTCTATTTCCTTCACTATGTTGCTTGCATCAGGCGCAGGCTCTTCCTCTATAGCGGCCCTGCCGCAGTACGGGCACAAGGTTGGAGTGAAGTTTCTCGTGAACTTCCAATTGCATGCCGCGCATCTGAATTTCTTCTTTGTCATTTGCCAATCCCCCTAATAGTACTCATTATTCTAGAAATATTTAAATCTTCTGCTTTGAGAGGGGAAAAGTTATTAAATCAGTTCTTTTTATAATGTTAAAAATGAGGTTTGCAGTAATATTCGCAATAGTACTTTTGGCAGCAATAATTGTGTCAGGCTTTTATGCAGAGAATATCAAGAGCTATGCTGTCAAGTCAATGCATGCAGACTGCCAGGACGGCCTGTGCTATGGCTGTGTTCTTAATGGAGTGCCTTGCACTTGTTACAGCAAAGAATGCGTATGCGGCAATAGGATTGTACCTTTAGAGACCTGCCTTAATGTAGGATGATCATTCTAGGACTGCTTATTTGAAAATTATTCTTGCATCAGCCACTTTCCCGATTTTCTCATTTATTATAAAGGGATTTATGTCCAGTTCCTGTATTTTAGGGTATTTTGCAGGAAGTTTTGACACTGCAACAATTGCATTCTTCAATATTCTCAAGTTAGCTGGTTTTGCGCCCCTGAATCCAAACAAGAGTTTCTTTGCCTTTAGTTCTTCTATCATTGATTCTGCATCTTTGTCTGTTATCGGGCAAACCCTGAAGCTGACATCTTTCATAAGCTCTACAAATACTCCGCCCATTCCAAATACTACAACGTGGCCGAATGTTGGGTCATTCTTCAGCCCGATTATTGTTTCTACACCCTCAATAAATTCCTGCACTAATATTCCCTGCAGCTTGAATCTTTTCTTTTTTGCGATTGCAGTCAATTCATTGAATTTTGTTTCCAGGTCTTCTGCATTGTCTGCTTTTCTTATGCCTTTAACTTCTGTCTTGTGCAAAGCCTGTGGTGAGATGATCTTTAGCATCACAGGGTATGTTTTTGCAAATTTTTTTGCGTCTTCAACTTTCTTTGCAAGGATGCTTTTTGCTATTGGGAGGTATTTTGAGAGCATTTTTTCAGCTTCTGGTTCTGTAAGGATTTTCATTTTTTCACCTTTCTTAATGCAAGCAGGCCGAGTATGAAAAATATTATTAATGACCCTATTGCAATTGAATAATTGAACTGCACAACAAGGAATCCAAAAAGAATAGGCCCTATCACCCCTGAGAACTTATCGCTTAATTCCATGAATCCAAAGAACTGCCCTGTTTTCTTTCTTGGAGCGATTGACAGCAATAAAGGCCGCATTGCAGTCCATACTGTCCCTAATGCAATTCCGCCGAGTATTCCTCCTATCAAGAAGGTTATGAAAGAAGAGACATTGATTAACACAAATAATGTTATCAGCCACATTATTCCTGCAATAGCCAATGTCTTTTTTGGGCCTATCCAGTCAGTTATCTTGCCAAACACTGCCGCACCTATTGCCGCTGCGATTGAGAATACTATGTACACTCCCATGAATCCTTTCATTGACAATCCTATCTCACTCACGCCGTACAGATAGAGGAATACTATCACTGCGTTGATTGCATTGATGTACATGAACATTGAGACCAGGAACCACACAAGATTCTTGTGTCGCTTTATTTGAAGCACAGTCTGCTTTACATCTGCAAAAGCCTGCAGGACATCCCTGCCGAAACGCGTGTTCTTGACTGGCCTATCTTTAAGCACAAAAAATGTTATCAGCGAAAATCCAAGGAAGAATAACGCTGTTGCAGGAAACATGGCTTTCACTCCTCTTAGTGTCTCCCACCCAAAATAATCCAGTAATAGCCAGGTCATCAGCAGGCTAAGGAATGTCCCGATGTATCCTACACTCACTCCTATTCCGCTCACTTTTCCCACGTCTGTCTTATCTGATATCCTTGGCAGAAGCGCGTTATATATTGCCAGCGACGCGTGGTAAAAGAAGTTGGCAATAAAGCCGAATATCAATGCCCACATCAGGTTTGCATGGATTACAAGATAAGTGAAAACACAGCACAGTATTGTGAAGAATATTATGAAAGGCATTCGTCTTTTCAGCCTGTCTGACAATGCTCCTATGAACGGCACTGTCACTGCAACAAACAGCATTGACAATCCGAACACCAGCCCTATCTGGAACTCATTCCCGCCCATGAATTGTTTTATGTAGAGCGGAAAAAAAAATGTCACAAATAATGCTGAGAACGCAGTATTTGCTAAATCATACACACTCCATGCAAATACCTCTTTTTTGCGCATGAGAATACTATTTGAGTAGGGGTTTATAAATATTTCTCAGTTTTTCTCTGCAATTATTGTTGCTATTTTATGGATGTGCGGTTCTCCGTGTGATTTATCCCACTTCTCGTACTCTTTATAAAACAAAATATTCCAATCTGAATAATATTTTTTTAATTCATTATCTTTAAAATAGTACATCTTGAATTTTCCTTGGCTAGAGTCTCCTTCCCGGAAAATCATTATTATATTTATTCCGTTTTTGTTGGTTTTTTCTTTCATGTTTTTTATGAGCGTATCTATCTTTTGTTTGGTTAAGAAGTGTATTGCTGCAAAAGAAATGATTCCATCATAGTTTTGCATTATTTTATAATTTTCTAAATCAGCAATTTTTGTTTCTACAGCTACTTTTTCTTTCTTGGCTAACTCTGCTACTTTTCTAAGCACTTCTCCAGAAATATCAACCGCTTTTACTTCAAAACCTTTTTTAGCTAAATATATTGCATCCCCGCCTTCACCTGCGCCCAAATCAAGTATTTTTCCTTTTTTTAATTTATCAATCAGAATATCCAAATATTTCTTATGAATTGCCCCTTTCCAAAGCAGTTCTTTGCTTTCTTTGTACAGCTTATCAAAATGATATTTGTCTTCCATAGTATTTATTCTTTGAGTATGGGTTTATAAATATTTCTTCGAAAGCTTTCCGGATTTTTTTGAGAAAAACATATTAAAGATAAACTGCGTATGAATTTCATGAAAATTTGGGAAGTAAGCATCATTGAATTTGAGAGCAAAAAAGGTAAAAAATACAAGGTTACAAGAAGTATTCCTGGAATGTCTGTTTCAGAAACAAAAGTCTTCAGCTCAAAAAGAGCAGCTATGAAGCAATTTCAGGAGTGGTTAAAATAGCTTCCGTCTTCTTTTTTAATAGCTCGATTAATTCTGGTTGATTATAACAGTAGATATCAGGAATATCCAATGAAAGTATTCTTTTTTTCAGGTATTGTTTTGGAAATCTTTTTCCAACCTCTATTCTTTGCTCTTCTTCCATCACTAAAACCAAGTCTGCCCACTCTAGCTGGTCTGCAGTCACAGGATTATTGTAAAGCCCTGCAGATTTTACACTAAGAACGCCTTTAAACAAATCTTCGGCTGTCTTGCTTCTGTACATGTTTTGGTTGCAGATGAATAGGATGTTCATAGAATATTTTAAGCAAAGCAACTATATAAATATTTCTTAACAAAACATTTTTATACCCAAATTCTTAAGATTATATCAAAGAGGTGAAAATGGCACATTTTTTTGTAAAGACTATATTATATCCTTTGATGAGGCTTCTTTTTGTCAAGGAAATAAAAGGATTGAATAATCTGCCGAAGAAGACTCCGTATATAATCGCCGCAAATCATGCAAGTTATATTGACGGCCCGTTATTGCTTCTGACTTTTTTATGGCACAAAAATAAGACTGTTCACTTTTTCATCTATAAGAAGATGTTTACTACAGCATTCAGGAGATTTGTTTTTTGGACATGGTTTGACCAGATAAAGGAGAATCATTCTGTCAAAAAATCTTTAGAGTTCCTGGAAAATAATGAAATTGTCGGCATCTTTCCAGAAGGTACAAGGACAAAAACTGGAAAGCTACAGAAGGCAGCAGGCACCGGTCTTGGTGTTCTTGCATTGAAGACTAAACTGCCGGTAATACCGATTGCAATAAAATGCACCTTTGAATTATGGCCAAGGACTGAGAAATGGCCAAAGTTCCAGAGAATTGTCACGATAAAGATAGGCAAGCCGATGAAGTTTAACTTGCCGATGAATAAAAAGAATTATAAAAGCGTAACAAGCAAGGTTATGCAGCAGGTAGGTAAGCTGAAAAATGCGTGAAGCCTTTTCAATAGAGGAATTGCGGTACTTGACTTTAGAGAAGATAGAGAGACTGCAGAATGCAAAATTCCGGGCAAGTGCAAAGAACCTGCTTCCAGAGACAAAATTCTATGCAGGACTTTTCAAGAAATATAATGTTGATCCGTATAATCTGAAGACAGTTGAAGACTGGCAAAAGCAGGGGCTTCCTTTGGTGAACAAGTTCTATTACATGAAGCATCTTGAGGATTTTATTGTCAAGCCGAAAAATCCTTTTAGCACGCATCTTGAATATTTGCGGGAGCTCAGCTTTTCAGATGCAATTGATTTGACGGCAAACATTGTGAGCAGGCAGGCGCTGGCAAAAAAACTGAAATATTTCTATCATCCTAAGATGCCTTTGTTTTCAGGAGGCACGCAGAGCGGGAAGCCCACACCCACGTTCATAACAAGCACGCAATTGCATAATCTCAGAAATACAATGGCCAAGGCAATACAGATAATGAGCCCAGAATACCTGAAAGACACTGTTGGCATGAATCTTTTTCCTTACGGTCCGCATCTTGCATGGTATAGTGTGCAGACTGCTTTTGATATTGGTGCTGACTTGAACCTGGCAACTGCTGCAGGAAATGCGATGCGCACAAAAGACTTAGTCAAGATGGCAGACAGTTTCAAGCCAAATATTTTTGCTGGCATGGCAGAATATATTGCAAACAAATTCCTGCCGGCTGCAGCAAGAAATAAGGTGAAGCTTCCAAAAAAAGCAGTATTTGTGAATGGCGCTGAAAAAATGTCTGGCAAGAACAAGGAAAAGATAATCAAGTTAGCTAAAAAAACAGGGATTAAAGAGCCGTTGGTGCTTGATTTCTATGGTGCGAGCGAATTAAAAGAGGATGTTATGCCAGAGTGCATGCCTAATTCTGGTTTTCATCACATTGCGCAGTTATCTAACATCATAAGGACTGTCAGGATAAACAAGATGCCTAAAGGGGACAAATTAATTACAGACTGGGAGTTCACAAAGCCAGAAGAAGGCGGTGCAGCAATCATCTGGAATATCAACGGGGCAGGAACATTGCTGAACGGCTACTTGATTGGGGACAAATATGAAAAAATAATTAAAGGCCGGTGTCCTAACTGCCGCATCAAGACTGAAAGAATATTTGGAATAAGCAGGTTGAAGCTAAAATGAGTTTGGATATGTTTTTCAATGCAGACAAGATTGCTGTAATCGGCGCTTCAAGAGAAGAAGGAAAAGTAGGGAATGTGATTTTCAAGAATTTCCTCGAAGGATATGACAAGGAAGTCTTTCCTGTGAATCCTAATGCAGATGAGGTTCTTGGCTATAAATGCTATAAGAGCGTAAGAGACATTCCTGGAAAAGTAGAGCTTGCAATCATCTGCATCCCTGCAAAGTTTGTTCCAAAGGCAGTGATTGACTGCGGCAAGAAAAAAATTAAGCATGTCGTGATTATAAGTGCGGGCTTCAAGGAAATCGGCAATGACAAGCTGGACAAGGAATTAATGAATGCACTGACTAAATACGATATCAAGTGCATCGGCCCTAACTGCCTGGGCATTTATTCTTCAGAAGGGCATATTGATACTTTGTTTCTGCCAAGAGACCGGCTTAAAAGGCCAAAGCCCGGTGTTATATCTTTTGTCTCGCAGTCAGGAGCTTCTGGTAGTGCTGTCTTTGACTTGGCTGCTGAAGAGGGTTTTGGTTTTTCAAAATTCATCAGCTATGGAAATGCAATGAATGTTGATGAGTCTGACTTGATTGAGTATCTTGGAAAGGATGCTGAGACAAAAGTCATTTGTTTATATGTTGAGGGTGTAAAAGACGGGAAAAAATTTTTGGATACCTGCAGGAAGGTCTCTGCTAAAAAGCCGATAATCGCAATAAAAGGAGGGATTACAGAAGCAGGAAAGAAAGCTGCTTTGAGCCATACAGGTGCTTTGGCAGGCAGTGCTGAAGTGTATTTTGGGGCTTTCAAGCAGGCAGGAATCATAACAGCGCATACTTTAGAAGAAGTTTTTGATTATATGAAAGTCTTTGAGAAGATTGACAGGAAGCCAAAAGGCCGCAGGATTCAGGTGATCACAAATGGCGGTGGTTTTGGAATCTTGTGCAGTGATGCTATTGCTGAGCTTGGGCTTGAGATGGCTGAGATGAGTTCTGCGATTAAAAGATCATTGAAGAAAAAGCTTCCTCCTATCACTGTTGTTGAGAATCCTATTGATTTATTAGGGGATGCAACAGCAGCAAGATATAGGCTGGCTTTAGAGGCTTGTGTAAAAGACAAGAATGTTGATATAATAATTGCAATAACATTGTCACAGACCCCTTTGATTGAAGAGGAGACAATAATCAATGTATTGAAAGACTTCAAGGGCAAAAAGCCTATTGCCACAGTCACGACTGGCAGCGAGTTCAGTGAAAAACTGAAAAAGAATATTGAAGAAGCTGAACTGCCTTGTTTCTTGTTTCCATTTAATGCAGTAAGAGCTATCAAGGCGTATTTAGAATATTATAAGAAGTGAATTATTTCTTCTTCTTTTTCTTCTTGGTTCTTTTTGCAGCCTTTGGCTTCACATCATACACTACTGAGTGCGGCTCGTCAAAGTCATATGTCTCTACTGGATAATTCTCTTCTGTAAAGTCATCTTCTTCCTTGATTGACACCACAGATATCAGCAAGCCCAGTGTGTTGAAGAACAGCATCAGCGCAAATGTAAGGAATGCCTTCACATGAACATACAAGAATAATGTATTTGCCAGGTACAAAGAGAATGCTATTGTTGCCAGTGGCCAGCCCCATTTCAGCTCTAAACCAAGGCCTAAGATGATTCCTAGCGCAAATATCAATCCTATTACGATGAATACTAGTTCTAGTGTGAAATTTGCCTTCAGTTTTGTCTCTAAGAAGATTGCTCCTAGAAAATTCAAAAATAGCAGCATTATTATGATTATTGTTCTGGCTATCCCCATTTTAACATACCCCCATTTATCTGAAAAGACATAAGCAGAATATATAAATATTTCTATTCTGGAGTAGTGACGTTCTAGCTGAACAAGCCGGTTATCCAAGCCCATAGCCGTGCAAAGAAGCCTTTTGGCTTTTCTTCTTTTTTAGGCTTTTCTGCAATAGTTACAGTGATTTCTTCTTCCTCTTCTTCAGGCTCTTCCTCAATCACTTCTTCTGGCTCTTCCTCAATCACTTCTTCCTCTTCTTCAAGCTCTTCTGTTATGTTTTCTTCAGGCTCTTCTTCATCCTCGCCTCTCTTTATTTTTACTTCGCACTGGCAGTTTTTGTCGCAAAGCCCTATATTACCGTCATCATCAAAACAGATTTTATTCATAGGATCGCAATCTTCTCCTTCATCAACCACCTGGTTTCCGCATTTAGGGATCACTACTGGCGGACCTGTGTAATTGGAATCTGCTCCAGCGCTTCCGCCGACACATTCTCCGAACTCACATGTCTCAAACCCTTCTCTTGCACAGTCAATGATTTCATACTTCATCTCATCTTCTTTGCAATAATACTCTTTCAGGTATTGGCTGGAATCCTGCCGCACATCTGCCTGCGGACTTATTACACAGATGTCGTATTTTTCAGTTATTGCATATTTGGCAGAGCCTTTATCAGAATAATCTCTTCCATTATCTGTTTCAGTGCAGATTGCTGCGCTGACAACTGCAGCACACAGCAAAACCATTGCAATTAAAATAAGGATTTTTCTCATTTTAAAACTCCTCGCTTTCCAGTGTTTTAAGATAGCCTTTTTTCTTCAAGGCTTGAATTTGAATAGGCCTGTATTTGAAGACAACATCTCCTTTGTCATCTGCGCTAAGCTCCCATGGCTCAATCAATAGAACATCTCCTTCTCTGATCCATAGATGCCTTTTTAATCTGCCAGGTATCCTGCAGATTCTTGTCCTGCCATCCATGCACCGGACTTTCATTCTTGAACCGCCGACTCTCTGCTCGCATATGCCCACCACCTGGTTTCCCCGCGGAGTAGGCGTGCGCCTTATCATTTCCAGTTTTTGCTGTTCTTCTTCTTCTTTTGATAATGACGGTTTCTTGCCTTGCGGCCTTCTACCTTGCGGCTTTTTACCCATACTAATATGTTTATTAGGATTATTTATAAGGCTTTTGCTTAATTTACTGCAAAACATTTATAAACCAGAATTGCACTGCACTAGATATGGTCCAAAAAAGAGGTTTTGATGCACTTAGATTTATCAAGATACTTGCTTCCATAGTTGGATTATTAATCAGCATGGTAATATTGGTTTTCCTTTTCTTTGCTTTCATGGGAATCGCTTCTTTCCTTTTTGCAGAGCCAGATCTGACTTTCAATGGAAATGTTGCATTGATTCCAGTCAAGGGCACTATTTCCACAACTGGAAGCAAGGATTTCATATCAAAATCCGGCATCAAGTCCGGCACAATTGTCAAGTGGATCCAGGATGCTGAGGAAGATGAAAGCATCAAGGCAATAATGCTAGACATTGACAGTCCGGGAGGGACTCCTGTTGGAACTGTTGAGATTGCAGATGCAATAAAAAAGGCCAAAAAACCAGTTATTGCTGTGATTCATGAGATGGGCAATTCAGGGGCATACTGGATTGCATCTGCTGCAGACACAATTTTTGCAAACAGGCTCTCTACTGTCGGCTCTATTGGTGTAAGGTCCTCTTATCTTGAATTTGCCGGCTTAATGAAGGACTACAATGTCACGTATCAAAGGCTTGTCTCAGGAAAATACAAGGACATCACCTCTCCTTACAAGAAGATGACTCCAGAAGAGCAGGAACTAGTGCAGACAAAACTGGATAAACTGCACGAGATTTTCATCAATGATGTTGCAAAAAACAGGCAGCTGGATGCTAGTCATATCAGAAAGCTAGCGACCGGCTATGTTTATTTTGGTTATGAAGCAAAAGAGCTCGGGCTTGTTGATGAAATAGGCTCTACAGAAGACGCAAAAAAATACCTGGGCAAGGAATTGAATATAACTGTTGAGTTCAAGAAATTCAAGGAGAAAAAAGGCCTTTTTGATTCGCTTACCGGCGTCATGCATGATGCTTCTTACAAGATAGGACAGGGAATGGGTTTTGTCCTGCTTGGAAGCACTGAAGATTATAATCTAGAATTCAGCTTAGTATGAACACTTTATCGTTTTCTCTTGCAGTAAATTTCAGTTTTATTCCCACCATGCATTTTTCTGCCTGCTCTACTTGTTTATTGTTTATTTCCATTGATTCAATTATCTGCTCCTGGACGCCTGTTGTCTCGCCCTGCACCATTATCCTGTCCCCTATTTTAATTCCGCCTGCTTCCAGCTTTATTGCTGCAACACCTTGTTCTTTGAAGAAGTTTGTTATGTAGCCTACATATGTCTTTTTTTGTGTTGCCTTGCTTCCGCTTGTATCTGCGAAATCATCTGCAGTTGGCAGTCCTAAGTAAAATCCGCTTGAGAATCCGCGGTTATAGACTGTTTTAAGCTTTTCCATAAGCTTGTCAACTAATTCTTTGTTAAATCTGCCTTCTTTGTGCGCAGTTATTGCCTCTCTATAAGCAGAAACAACTGCTTTTACATATTCTGGGCTTCTCACCCTGCCTTCAATCTTGAAACAATCTATGCCTGCCTCAATTAACTTGTCAATAAATGGCAATGCACACAAGTCTTTTGGAGACATTATATAATTATTGCCCAGGATTAGTTCATTGTTTTCTTCATCAATAATCTTGTATTCTCTTCTGCAGGGCTGCAGGCAGTCTCCCCTGTTTGCAGAGCGCTTGAACAGATGCTGGCTCATGAAACATCTTCCACTGACAGAGACGCACATTGCTCCGTGAACAAATGTCTCAATTTCAATATCTACAGTTTTCTTGATTTCCTTTATCTGCTCTAAAGTACATTCTCTCGCTAAGATTATTCTCTCTGCTCCCAACTCCTTGTAGAATCTTGCAGCTTCTGCATTTGCTATGCTTGCCTGCGTTGATATATGGAATGGCATTCCTTGTTTTTTGCATTCTTGAATAACTGCCATGTCCCAGCAAATAATGATATCTGCTCCTGCTTCTTTTGCTCCCTTGACGATTTTCTTGACATCCTCTATCTCATTGTTGTAGATGATGGTATTTACTGTCAAGAAGACCTTTACATTATTGTCATGGCATTGCTTTACTATCTCAGGCAGCTCTTCTAGAGTAAAATTCTTGCCAGTAGCCCGCATGTTTAATTTCTTCAATCCAAAATAAACAGCATCTGCTCCTGCATCTATTGCTGCCTTCAGCATTACCCTGTCTGACACGGGTGCTAGTAGTTCTACCATATTATTTAGAATTAGTTATTAGTTTAAAAAGTTATTTCTCAATCCCGTCCCAATTTCCATGCAAATGCTTTGGAACTACAGAAGTATCAGCATATATCTTAAATCCTGAATTGATTGCATCCAGGCAGAACATCATGTCATCAAATCCGCCCTCATACCGGAATGTTATTTTCTCAAGAACATCTTTATGCATTAAAACACAGCCTAATCCGCATGCTTTTACCTCAATTAACTGCTGTTTTTCCAAGTCTTGTTTTGGGAGATACCATAATCCTGTTGGGTCTGCTGGATGCTCTACATATGCCATTGGCATGAGCTCTATCTTGTTGCCGACTGGAAGATTATTCATCACAATTCCTGTCACAATCTTTTTTTGGTGGCACAGCAAGGTCTGGATGACGTCTGGCTCTGGCATCACATCCTGCTCTAAGCTCAGGAAATAATCATAGCCATTTTCTAAAGCATATTCTTTTATCTTGTTTCTGCTTGACACAATCCTGTCTCTTGCTTTGTCCTGCCATTCATCCCGCATTACTTTAAACCCAAGCGCCTCAATCATCCCAGCGTATTGGCTTTCTTTGGAATTATCTATAATCAGAACATCAAAATTGTCATAAGTTAGTTTTTTCAAGGCTTCTGCATACTCTTTCAAGCAGTATTTTTTTCCTTCCCATGTCGGGCACCCCACCAAAACTTTTGGATTCATATGTTAATCTTGACCTCGTCTCCTGCATTAACATTGTGCTGCTCGCTGAAGCCTTGGTTCACTTCCAGGACATATTTTGCTTTTGCTGAGTATCTTTCGCAAGGCTCTTGCTCGCAGGGATCTGCTTTTTTAATATCATTTATCTTGTTGTCTTTGCCTATGAAAATCATGTCTACTGGAATCCACGCATCTTTCATCCAGAATGTTCTCATAAATTCTTTGCCAAAGATAAACAGCATTCCTTTGTCTGCATCCAGGCTCTCTCTGAACCGCAGTCCTTTGCTCCATTCCTCTTGCGTCTGCGCAAGCTCAACAGATACTGTAGCATCACCAAGTTCAACAGTCGGAACTTTTTGTATGCACGCAGCCAATGTTATGGCAAACACCAATAAAATCAGTATTTTTTTCATTATACCCCTCTTATTTTAATTCGCTTATATTTATTATATTTGGTTTCTCATCTGCAATCCTTGGGCAGGC
>JGI10211J34971_10001310_pt1 | contig 20733 bp, 22 predicted proteins | sample Etolagsediment_FD_34971 | JGI IMG/M metagenome (IMG submission 34971)
TCAAGTTTATTAAAGAGGGTAAAGTCGTCAGTCATTGGGCAAAAGCTTACAGAGGTATTGTCCTACGTGAGATAGCCAAATCCGGGGTAGAAACCCTGGAAGATTTTATGAAGCTTCCTATAGAAGGACTGAGCATTAAAGAGATTCAAACAAAAAAAAATAAAACTGAAATTATTTATGAGATAGTATGAAGATGAGACTTCCAAATGATGCCACACTTTACAAGGTATTTATTTTTCTACTGATCCTGATGGTGGTGCTTGGTATACTTTTTGATACGGATTATCATTGAATGTTTAAATTCACGGAGGAAAAAGCGTGACAAGAAGTAAACTTCATCACAGGGAGGCACTAAATGCCGAGTCGTAAAAAAAATCTATTTGAAATGGGTGCAAATTTTGGAGATGAATGGTCTTCTGATAATCAAAATAAACCTTCTAAAAAAATTTCTACAGAAATCAAACTACCGGAAAAACATCAACTGCATTTTGCAAAAGAAAAACGACGGGGTAAAATAGTCACTATCGTCAAACCTTTTTACTTAGATAAAACAACCATGCAGGAGCTACTTAAGACACTCAAAAAAAAGCTCGGCACTGGCGGTACTCTCAAAGACGAGAGTTTAGAATTTCAAGGAGATATCGCTCCGTTCGTTCGGACACATTTAAAAGCACTGGGCTATGGATTTAAAAACTGACCTAGTCTTATAGAACTTATTTACCTATTGCTAAAGCGTAGAGTACCATCTCATCATTCTCCACAAAATCATTGACCTCATCATCATAATACGCCCCTATCCCCGAACATCCTATACCCATATACAGCGAAGCTACGTAAAGCCTATGTCCTATAATCCCTGCTTTCTGGTAGAGTGCTTGATAATTTTTGGCTTTAGAAGTCAAGAAAAAGGCTACAGCTCCCTGCATTGAAAGGCTATACTGTTCTAAACTCAAATACCCTGCTTTTCTAGCAAAATCTCCATACTTTATATACTCCCCTTCTTTATAGAGTCCCAACGGCATGTCAAGTACCCGGTTGACAACCATATAGACAGAGACATCTTCATCACAGTCACTAAGTATCGGTTGGTGTATAGCGTCCATGATATAATTGAACTGTCCTTTGGTAATGGCACCCTCCTGGAAACCTCTTTGGGATCTACGCATAAAAAGTGTCTCTTGAAGTTTCTCTACTTGATAGGTAAATTTTGGTGCCCTAACTTCTCTTTTGCAAGATTCCAATAGTATGGTCTCATTGTATGCCTGTTCTATAAGGGGGTTGGCTTCAAAGGTTTGGCTTCCCTCCACATAAGGAAGGGAAAATTCTAAGGTAGCTACTTCTTGGTCTTGCATCGGTACGGCCATAGAGCATCCCGATAACATCCATTCTCGATCTTCAAAGCCAAACATACGGTTTAGTTTCTCTCTGTCTATATTGTATACCATCTGTACCGCATGAGGTTTGAGTAGTGCCGCAGCTTCTATGCTCCCCAAAAGATGTCCCCCATCTAAAAGACAGTATCTAAACGCACGGTTTTTATATTTCCATGAAGACCGATAATAGACAGCAGAAACCAAGAACAAATACCCTTTCATAGCCGTTTTATATCCAAAATAGGGCTCTAACCCTTCATCCTCTGTAATCTGCTGGAGCAGTGTTAAAGAGGAAGAACTCACTTCATAGTGGTATACACCATCTTTAATCCCTTCTACTCCTCGTGCTTGAAAATAGAGTTCATTAGGATATAGAGCCCCTGCTGAAGGGTTGATACGCAGATAATACTCTCCGCTTGGATAACTTTTCTTTGCAGTCAGCCCTGCGATATGATACAAAAAATTGTCTTCTGCCTTGTCCAAATCCAGTTTTCGTTTTTCATAGTGCTCTGGATAGTTTTTATAGGTACTGGGCTGATCTTCCCAGGAGAGCCTGTTAGGATTTGTCCGTACGGAATTATAAGAATGTTTGGTGGTGCTATGGTACCAGAACATCAAAAATCTCGGCGTGTTTTATTTTCAAGGATTCTATCTTTTGACAAGCTTGATTAAACAGTACTGCATGATCGATACTTTCTGTACACAAATGTTTATGTCTTTCATAAGAAGCGATGACACGTTGTGCTTTGTCTTTTACATTTTTTCTATTACGTTTGATATGCTCAAACGTAATAGCTCCATTGATCAAGCCTTTTGCCAGGTTGGACAATGGATGATTACTAAGTCTCAAAGGATGCCAAGCTTCTTCCAGCACTTCATGTGCTTCAAAATATTCTTCTTCTTCAATCAACGAAAGATACGCTTTAAGCGCACCTTCTAGATCATCATTCATTTTTAACATTTATTTAACTACTTTTTCTATATGTTTTATCAACGCTGTGATGTTTGTATCGTAGGCAAAACATCTGTTGACTCTACAGGCAAGATACTTGTCACTCTCTTCGGATTTGCTTAAAACAAAAGGATACTTCATCTCTTCTATCTCTTTGCTGCTTTTTTGCAACTTTTCAGTCGTAGTTTTTATGATCACATCTCCCATATTAAGCCGTAAAAAAGTATGGAGCAGTTTAGGTGCCCTGACAGGTGATTTTTCCAGTACGCCACCAGAGTTTTGAATAGTCTTTTTGACTATCTCATGATAAAAAAGGTCCTCAGTAAGACTAGGAAGTCTGACTAAGTTCTCCAGCATCACACTCAAGGCAGAAGTATAATACCTGTCATCAAAATCAGCTTCTGCTTCTATACCATCATCACTCAGGTACCATTTTCCCTGCCTATAGAACTTCGTTATGGCTTCTTTGGCTAACGCTTGGAGTAAGGTGAGATACTTTTTATTGTATGTTCTTTCATACCCCTCTATCAATGCATCCATCAAAAAAGCATAATCTTCAAGCAGTCCTTCTTGTTTAGGCTGTTTTCCTAAAAGTGTTTGATGGTGCAGCCTCTCTTTTGTCCACATCATTTTCAANAGTGCTTCTAGCCGCTGATTGGCCAATGCAAGATAGTCACCATCTATCTTAGAAGCGACAAAAAGAGCTTTTATCATCATCGCATTCCATGCGGTGATGATCTTACTGTCTACAAAGGGAAAGGTTCTTTTACTGCTTACTTCTCTTAAGTATGTTTTGACTTCATCTAACTTCAGAGGCATTCTATCATTGGTAATGTGCGTATGAGAAAAGTCTCCGTCTATATTTCCATCCTCTTCTATCCCTAAATATGCCAAGACCTCTTCTATCTCATCAGGTTTCCACCCCTGTGTTACTAAATAGTTTTTTACTTCCACATATTCATAGATGAAATACCCTCCTTCTTCTCCATCGCTGTCTGCATCACTAGCAGAAAGGTAGACATCTTCTTTCATAAAATGCTTTTCCATTTGGGCAATGGTCTCATGGACTACTTTTTTATACAGAGGGTCGGCTGTAAGTTCATACATACTTACATAAACAGAAATAAGTTCTGCATTAGTGTAAAGCATCTTTTCAAAGTGAGGGATCTGCCACTGTTCATCTGTAGTATAACGGAAAAAGCCTCCGCCTATTTGATCATAAACACCACCTAAAGCCATCTTTTTAAGTGTCTCGTTTGCCATATGCAATGCTCGTTTGTTGCCATTTAATGTGTAGATGTCTATCAACAGTGCTATCTTGGAAGCTTCTGGATATTTTGGTCTTGAAGCAAACCCTCCATTCACAGGATCAAACTCTTCAGAAATTTCTTTTACTACTTTATCCATCACTTTTAGGGTCACCTTCCCATTGATACTCTCTTTTGTATTCCCTTTCAATTCTGCCTTTTTATGTTGTTCAACCAATACCTGCAGCTGTTTTACATTATCCTGTTGCAATGCAGCAAATGAAGGAAGCATATTCATCATCCCTATCGAGCCATACCCCGCTTCTTTAGGAATATAGGTAGCCAAATGAAATACTTCTGCGTCAGGAGACATAAAAACAGTCAAAGGCCATCCCCCTCTCTTCCCATGTACCGACATATAAAACTTTTGATACTTTTTATCTAACTGAGGAAATTCTTCTCTATCTACCTTAATAGATATAAAACGCTCATTGAGCAATTTGGCTACTACCTCAGAAGCAAAACTCTCTTCTTCCATCACATGACACCAATGACAGGTACTGTAACCTATAGAAAGGAAAATAAGCTTGTTCTCTTTTTTTGCTTTCTCAAAAGCTTCCTCTCCCCAAGAATACCAATTGACAGGGTTATAGGCATGTTGCTGTAAATAGGGGGAATCTTCTTTTATAAGCGCATTGCTGTGATTATGTTCTGCCCATAAAAAACCAAAGCTGATGATGGAAAAGAGTATTTTTCGCATTTTGTCCCATTTCGTGTATAATAAATCCAATATACCATAAAGTAGCCGGAAATGACAAAAGAAGAAAGAAGCGCCCTAAAAGAAACTATAGAGACAAGCATACAGACGCTTAACGAGCAGATAGTCATACTTGAGGAAAAAGTAAAACCCATCGCTCCAGACTGTTCACTGGGAAGACTTACTCGCATGGAAGCCATGGGGGAACAACATGTCAATAACAAAATTCTGGATGAATCAAAACGACGCCTTGCTAGACTTACAAATGCACTTTTACGCGTAAATAAACCTATATTTGGTATATGTATAGAGTGTGCAGAGCCCATCAGTATGGGACGTATGAGTATACGTCCGGAGAGTGTACGATGTGTGGAGTGTGCAGGGAATAAATAAAGATTAAATTAAAGCGCTTCTATATTTCCTACCACTTTCCCGACAATAGTCACTTCATCAGGGTGTATTGCTTCTGGAGGGTAAACACTGTTGTCAGAGATAAGCTCTATCATCCCATCGGCTCTTTGGTGAATACGTTTAATATACAGTCCATTTAAAGTTTGTGCGATAAAAATACCATTTTTATTAATATTGGTTTCCGTTTTATCTACAAAAACGATTGACCCATCCTGGAGTGTAGGCTCCATGGATTCTCCAACAACATTGATTGCTTCAAGATCTGTATTGCCCAATCCAACCATATTGTGCATCACTTTTTCATCTACAGTAATGTATTCTTCTTCTCCCAAATCACCAAAGCCACCTCCACCTGCACTTGCACGGATATCTGCAAAATACCGTACTTGAAAAAATTTCTCCGTCTCAGCTTTGAGCATATCAACTGCTTGGTCAAAAAAAAGCCAATTCACAGAGATCTTCTTAATCGCACAAAACTCAAGTATCTCTTCATAAGGAATAGAGTTTCGTTTTTTCATCGTTGCAAAAGTTGCCTGAGGTATATTCAATGCCGTTGCCACATCTTTATCAAACACTTTTTTCCCTAACCCACTCTCAGAGAGTACATCTTTTAATTTTTCTATGATTTCACTTAATATTAACATTTTTATTCCTTTTTTCTCTATTTATATGACAATTATACGATATATTTCTTAAAAGTATGACAATATGACATATTTTTTAATTATTTTATATTTTATATATACAATTTGACATATTTAAAATGAAAAGGATTGAAAATGGATTTTAAAAGAAATAGAAATTTACTTAATCAGGCAATGAACTCAGGGTGTAAAACAGTAGCAGAACTTGCACTTTTCTTAAGAATGCAAGCCACCCTATCTGATTAGTCAAGCAAGAGGACTATTACTTCATCGCCTATCTCTTTGGAGGTATCATCTTCTGAAGTAGCGAGTAATGCTACCTCACCTAACATATTGGTAAGAATAGCAGAAGATCCTACTTTCTTGTCTCTGAAGTCCACATAGTATTCACCCTGCATAAGAGTTACATTGCAGGCAGTAAACTCTGCTTTTTTCGTACGCTTTACAAAAGGTTCTTTCAGTTTGGCTTTAACCCTATGTAAAGAAGACTTCCCTTGTTGGAGTTTTTCTATAAGTGGAACAACATAAAGTAGTGCTGTTACCGTAGAAGAATAAGCAAAACCAGGTAATCCGATGATAAATTTATCATCTTTTCGTGCGACCATGATATGTTGTCCAGGCTTGACACGTACACCTTTGAATACAACATCGCAACCTAGCTCATAAATGACATCTTTCACAAAGTCAAAATCGCCTACACTTACACCACCTGTAGTGACCACAATATCACTCTTCTCTAAGGCACCTTTGATAGCTGTAGTAATCGTCTCTTTATCATCTTTAATACATCCCAATTGCATAGGTACACCATCATACTTATTAACAATCGCTTCAAGGATGTAATTATTGGAACTTCTTATCTGAGCATCATTGGTTTGTTCTTCACCTAATTCCAGTAATTCTGAACCTGTTGACAAGATAGCCACTGTTGGCTTTTCATAGACAAGTACATTGGCAATATTTAAACTGGCCATGACACCTATTTGGGGAAAGTTAATTTTCGTTCCTTTGGGAATAAGCATCTGCCCCTTTGCATAATTCTCTCCTACTTCTCGTACAGAAAAGCCCTGAGGTACCTCTTCTTTAATAATGATCTCATCACCATCCACTTCTACATTTTCTATAGGAATAAGCGTATCAGCACCATGTGGCATAAGTGAACCTGTAAAAGTCTTGATACATGTTCCTCCTATCACTTCTTCTTTCAGTGCAGAACCAGCAGGATTGATACTGCCTACTTTCAATGTACCTAAAGCCATATCTTCATGAATGATGGCATACCCATCCATCGCAGAAGTGGGAAACTCCGGAGCATTATGATCAGCAACAATATCTTCGGCCAGTACATACCCCAAAGTCTCCACTAGGTAAAGTTTTTTTGTTTTATAGTTATTTATCTCAAGGTTTTGTATCATCTCTATTGATTCATCAAAGTGCATAAACATTATTGTCCTTCTTTTTTGCATTAAACAAAGTTCAATCTAAATTCATCTTACTAAAGCTTCATCTTCGCCTCAGCACATATGATCTTAACTTAATAATCCTGAACCCTCCATCGGGGTGCTTCTATCCGCTGCGTAAATACGNTTACCATCTCTTACATCATATTTCCATATAGGTGCNTTNGCTTTAAAATCTTCGACAAATACATCAATGAGTTCTAACGCTACCCTACGCTTAGGAGAGAAAACTGCAGACACATAAGAAGAAGTGTGNACAGGTACATCCCCAATAGAGTGTGCCATTTTCACGACTGCCCCTAGNGCAGCTGCTTTTTCTTGCCAANTATCAAACCATTTTTGNAGTACAGGCTCATAGATATCAAAACTAAGCGCTTCTATACCATCTTCTGCACGTATTGTTCCCACAAAAGGGATATATGCACCATANTTTGATNCTGCCTGCGCATCAAGCCAACGACCAAATATCTCTTTGGTATCTAANGGGCCAGTGTAAAGTTCCACGACTTATCCGCCACACACAGGAGGCAAAATAGATATTTTATCACCATCTTTNAGTACCGTAGACAGATCATTTACCATGGTATCATTCACTGCTACTGCACATTTGTCCAGCCATTGTATTAAACTGTTATCTGCTTTTAGTTGCGCAGAGACATCTGCCAATGTATCTGCCTCCATCTCTACTGAATCTTTACCGATAGGGCCTAAAAATTCTATTTTTACCATGAGAAAATTCCTTTTCATTACGTGTAACCGATCATAGAAGTCCTTCTTTAGAAAGGACCTAACAATCAGTGTCATTTTATAGATTGTATCCGAAAAACGTCTTATAATAGTAGCGCGATTATAAATCTTGTTTGGTATAATTACGCTTAAATAGGATTTTGAGAGGAGCTTACACCATGTTGTTTGGGTCTATTAGCTATCTGAATCTTCTTCCTTTTCAAGTATTCCTCAAGCGCTATATTTCAAATAATGCATCCAAAATGACCTTTCATTATAAACGTGCTGTCCCTTCACAGATCAACAAAGCGCTCAAAAGACGAGAAGTTAATGCGGCATTCATCTCTTCTGTAGAATCCTCTAAATGTAAATGCACAGATCTTGGTATCATCGCAAATCAAAAAGTTTACAGTGTTTTGCTTTTAGAAGGTGAAAATGAGATTGACCCTGCATCTGCTACATCCAATGAACTTGCACGGGTTTTAAATCTTCAAGGGAAAGTACTTATTGGTGATGCCGCACTGAAACATTATTTAATGGGGGCAGAGGGTATTGATTTAGCAGAAGCTTGGCATAAAGAGACCGGACTTCCTTTTGTATTTGCTAGGCTCTGTTATAATAAACATGAAAAATCTATACAAAAGCTGGCTCGTACCTTTATGCAAACCAAAGTAAAAATTCCTCAGTACATCCTCAAGAAAGAGGCAAAAAAAAGAGGCATTACCCCCGAGAAACTTACCTGGTATTTGAGTCATATACATTATAAGATGGATAACAAAGCGAAAAAATCTTTAAAATTATTTCTGAGGAAAAGCAAGAATACTCCTCGTTTTTATGCTTGATATGGGCATTGAGAGAGCTGGTTGTATTTTGATTTCTAAATTCCTATGTCCAGCCCAAAATGACGAACAAGCATTAATCTATTGTTGTAAGGGCTTTATCTATACGTGCTACAGTTTCATCCACACCCAATATGGCCATAATTTCATCAAGCCCAGACCCTGTCATGGAACCAAGTAAGCTTACACGAAGAGGCATACCTATTTTACCAAAACCTATCTCTTTTACCTCAACAAGTTTTTCCATCACTTCATGATAATCACAAGGAAGATGCAATGTTTTATCCCAACTTTTCAACATCAAAGAAAAGTCACGCAATATCTCTTTGGCTTCACCTTTAAAGGCTTTTTTTGAGGATTTCTCATCATACATGCTTGGTGCCGTAAGGATAATGTTGATCTGCTCTGCGAGGTCTATTAATGTTTTTCCTCTCTCTTTAGTTGCATCAAGAAGCAATTCTAGTTTATCATGCCCATGAATATCTACACCAAAATCCTTAAGCAGTATAGCAAGCTCATCATTGGGTGTGTTTTTAATATAGTGCGCATTCAGCCAAAGGAGCTTATCGAGGTTGTAATTGGATGAACTTTTATTAATATTTTTAGGATCAAATAATGCTATCATCTCTTCAAGGCTAAAGATCTCCTGGTCGCCATGACTCCACCCAAGACGTACCAAGAAGTTCAAAAGTGCTTCAGGCAGATACCCCAATGCTTTATACTCCATGACATCCGTAGCGCCATCTCTTTTAGAGAGTTTTTTACCCTGTTCATTGTTTATCATAGCAACATGATTAAAATTTGGAAGCGTAAATCCAAGTGCATTATAAACAACGATTTGCTTAGGGGTATTGTAAAGGTGGTCATCTCCACGAATCACATCTGTCAGTCCCATAAGTGCATCATCTATGGCCACTACAAAATTATATGTCGGGGCACCATCTGCTCTAGCAATAACAAAATCATCTACTTCAGAAGCTGCGATATTCATCTCCCCTTTTACACCATCCACAAAAGAGATAGTCCCCTCTTGTGGTGCCTTTATGCGTATCACCGGCTTAACACCTTCTGGTGGTGTACCTGTAAAGTCACGATAACGTCCGTCATAACGTGTACGCTCTTTTTTGGCCATCTGCTCTTCGCGTAAAGCAGTCAATTCATCCTTACTCATGTAGCACTTATACGCTTTCCCCTCACGTAAGAGCTGTTCGATATACTGATGATAAAGATCAAAACGTTTTGACTGATAAACCACTTCACCATCATGTCCCATACCGACCCAATCAAACGCTTTAAGTATGGCTTCTGTTGCTTCTTCAGAGTTACGTGCCATATCTGTATCTTCTATACGAAGCAGGAAGGTGCCTTTATTGTGCTGTGCAGTAAGCCAGGAAAAAAGTGCGGTTCTAAGCCCACCAATGTGAAGATACCCCGTAGGAGAAGGTGCGAAACGTGTCACTGTCATAGTCATGCCTTAAATAAAATTAGTGAATTGTATCGAAAATGTGGTTAAAGAGGATTATAATGCGACATGGGTATGGAAGGGCTTCAGCCCTTCCATGTTCTGTTTTTGTTTTTTAAAGTGCTTTTTTGATGCTTGATGTTGTCTTGGTACTGTTTTTGACTTTTAAAGCCATTTTTTCACCGACACCTTTCACCCGTTGAAAATCTTCAAATGATTTAAATTCACCTTTTTTTCTCTCTGTGATAATATTTTCCGCTTTTGCTTCTCCAATTCCTTTAATCTCCATAAGCTCTGCTTTAGATGCACTGTTGAGTTCAGCTAAACTCATTCCAAACAGTGATGTCCCTGCAAATACTAAAACTCCTGCTAATATTCCTTTATACATGTTTATCCTTTAATAAAATTTTGTGTCATAAAAAGCATGACTTTTGATAGTACTATAGTACAACTTAGCAACCACATGAAAATAACACTTTTTATATTTTTTAATTTAAAAAGGAACCATCAGGCACACACTATAGATATTAAATATGATGATTCCCCTATTCAAAGGAACATGGAAGAGCAATTAAAATATAATCTTATATAAAAATGAGATGAGGATAAGGAAAACAAAACATGACATTACAAACAAACCAAAAAACAGTATTGCTTATATTACTAGCCTTTATTTTTAGTTTTTCTATACGACTCATTTGGGTGGAACAATTTAGCACTGCAGAGCAATTCAAGTTTAATAATCAGTTTATGATTAATACCAACGATGGGTACTACTATGCTGAAGGTGCGAGAGATATCTTAGCAGGAAAAACAGAAGCAACCAATGATCTTTCGCCTATCACAAGTGCTCCTTCCATACTTACAGCAGCTATAGCAAAGATTCTACCACTCTCGTTTGAAACTATTTTGTTTTATATGCCTGCTTTTTTTGGCTCTCTTTTGGTTATTCCTATCATTCTTATAGGAAGATTGCTGAACAACCTAGAAATAGGTTTTATAGCTGCACTTATAGGGAGTATCGCATGGAGTTACTATAATCGAACGATGATAGGATACTATGATACAGATCTTCTCAATATCGTCTTGCCTACATTTTTACTCTGGTCACTTATCTGGGCAGTTGATACAAAAAAACCAATCTATCTTTTGATTACGGCCATAGAGATACTTGTCTATAGATGGTGGTATCCGCAAAGTGTTGCTTTGGAGTTTGCCTTTGTAGGTCTTATAGCGATATATGCACTTTATCAGTATATCGCTTTGCGAAAAAACCCTAAAAATATTGAATTCAAAACTGCACTCACTTTCGCATTAAAACTAATCTCCATAATGCTTGTCGCGATGATGATGGTAGATGGCTACATAAGAGCCGCTTTAGTCGCTGGACTCTTTTTACTGATAAGAGATGAAAAATATGATAAATATATTTATGCTATTTCCGCTGCATCACTTTTAGCATTTTTATCCACGGGTGGGATTCAACTTATCTGGGGAAAAAAAACTTGAAGCCTATGTTTTTAAAAGCAGTATCAAAGAAACCGTAGAGGGGCTTAATCTTCACTTTTTTACCGTCATGCAAACGATTCGGGAAGCAGGACAGATTCCTTTTGAAATGTTTGCAAATCGCATTTCCGGGCACACCATTACTTTCATCGCTTCCATCATAGGATACGTTTGGCTCACNTTCAAGCATCGTGTGATNCTTCTTGCGCTTCCTATGGTAGGTCTTGGATTTTTAGCACTCAGTGGAGGNCTGAGATTTACTGTGTATGCTGTACCTGTCATGGCATTAGGNTTAGGGTACCTTATCTTTAAAGTATCCCTCTTTTTAAGNAGTAGCCTTGAGAGTAACAAAGATTCACTCAAATCTAAATATATATTTATGACACTTTTTACCCTTGCTGCACTTTACCCCAACATTCAACACGTGATCGCCTATAAAGTACCTACCGTATTTACAAAACAAGAAGTAGAAGTACTCGATAAACTCAAAACCATTGCTGATCGTGAAGACTATGTCATCTCATGGTGGGATTATGGGTACCCTTTACGATACTATTCTGATGTAAAGACGCTTGGAGATGGCGGAAAGCATAGTGGTTCTGTAAACTTCCCCATAAGCTTCATACTTAATGCACCGCAGGAAAGTGCGGCGAAGATGGCAAGACTCGATGTGGAATATACTGAAAAAAGATTTACGATCAATGAGATCAATAAAGAGTTGGATAAAAATGACAGTAACTATATTAAATGGGCTAGCAGTAACATAGAACAGATGACTACAGATTATGGATATCAAGACAGCAATGATTTTTTATCGGCCCTGGAAAGTGAGATGAAACTTCCTCAAAAAAGTCGAGATATTTACCTCTTTTTACCCAACAGGATGATGAATATACTCCCAACAGTCAAACTTTTTTCAAATATAGATCTTATGACTGGTACACAATGGAAGCAGCCATTTTTCTTTCAAAGCAGACGCTTTCAAGATAAGGGAGAGACTATTTTATTGGGTAAGGGAGTCAAGCTTCATAAGCAAAAAGGTCTCCTTCAAATGGGAAACAAAACGATCAGTATCAACAAATTTATCGTAACCCAATATGATGGGAGTGGAAAACTTCAAAAAAAGATACAAAAGATAGACAATAATTCGCAAATCAATGTCATTTTCATGAAAAATTATAATCAATTTTTACTGATTGATGATAGTATCTATGACTCTACTTTTATACAAATGTTTGTCTTGGAAAATTATGACAAGTCACTTTTTGAACCTGTGATACTTGATCCCTTGGCCAAAGTGTATAAGTTAAAAATTTAGAAATAAAAATTTTTAACTTCTGAATCTGCATTTTTCGCCTTTTAGGAAGATGGTCATACACACAAATAATAAACCTATAATTATCCTTATATATTTTGCCTTTCCCACCTCAAAAGCGTTATCTTCTAAATGCAGTAATTCATATTATATTTACATGATTATGTTATAATTTTCCAACTTAATAATAAAACGGATATATATGAAAAAACTTGTTCTATTTGGGCTTATGACTTTACTGACATTCTCTCAGGCTAAAATGATAGATGGTATCGCAATGATTGTTGAAGGGGAGCCTGTCACTACTGCAGAGATACGTGCCGTAAAGCAACAAATGCAAGTTTCCAAAGAACAGGCTATCAGTCTTCTTATCCAAGACCGTCTACAAAAATCTGCGATGAATGATATACTCATTGCAGAAGTAGACATTGATACAAAAATAGCTGCAATCGCAGCACAAAATAATCTTACGATACCTAAAATGCAAAAGATTTTACAAGAACAAGGCACAACATGGAACACATACCGTTCAAGTGTCAAAGAAGCGATGAAAAAGGAAAAGTTTTTTCAACAAAATGTTGTCGGCTCCATACCTGAACCAGGAGAAGATGAACTAAAGCTTTTTTACAGAAATCATCAAAAAGATTTTACTATTCCTTCTTCTGTCAATTTGGTTGAATATGCTGCACCCTCTGAAGAGAGCATGAAAAAATTTCTTCAAACCAAAAATACCAAAGGCATCCAAAGCCGTTCTGTTAAGAAAGCTACAAAAGACCTTGACTCCACATTGCTTGGCAGTATTTTACAAACGCAAGATGGTTCGTTTACCCGTCCATTTAATGCCGGAGATAAATTTATAAGCTATAAAGTTATTTCTAAAAGCGGTCAGGCGACCATGCCTTTTGAAGCGGCCAAAGGTGCTGTGGCTGCGAAATGGAAACAGCAACAACAAGGTAAAGCACTTAAAGATTATTTTGAAAAGATCAAAACAAACGCTGATATACAAATACTCAGATAATACTATTTATAAAAAGAAGGAAAACAATGGGACTCAAATCTGACAAATGGATACGTGAAAAATCACTCAACGAAGAAATGATAACACCTTTTTGTGAAGGTCTTGTCGGGGAAGGTGTCGTAAGTTATGGGCTAAGCTCTTATGGGTATGATATTCGTGTCACTGACGAGTTTAAGATCTTTACAAATATTAACGCTGAAGTTGTGGATCCAAAAGATTTTAATGAGAACAACGTAGTAGACTTCAAGGGTGATGTATGTATCGTTCCCCCTAACTCTTTTGCTCTTGCACGAACAGTAGAGTACTTTAAAATGCCAAGTGACACATTGGCCATCTGTCTAGGGAAAAGTACCTATGCGCGTTGCGGTATCATCGTCAATGTCACACCGTTTGAACCAGGTTTTGAAGGGCACATTACGATAGAGATATCCAACACTACGCCTTTGCCTGCCAAAATTTATGCAAATGAAGGCATAGCACAGGTTCTCTTCTTACAGGGAGATGAACAGTGCGAAACCACGTATAGTGACAGACAAGGAAAATACCAAAGTCAAACAGGTATTACGCTTCCAAGAATTCTTAAAAAAGATTAGTTTCACCTTTTCTGATTTAGTCTAGGTAATCCATCCAGATTACCCTAAGCTTTACCGTTTTCCTTTTCCAACCACTTACATAACATATAAAGGGAGAAAAGATGTTGCTTGAACATTCCTTGCTTTCCTTTTTCCAGATACATTTCAAGTTCATCCTCATTAAACAGATTCATTTGTTCCTGAATACGTCCGATGACTTCCATTTCCCCACTCTCTTCCAGCCATTCCATATATGGATAGTTAAACCCTTTTTTCTTTCGATGAACGATTTCCTCAGGAAGATACTTGCTGGCAATACTTTTCACTAGTGCCTTAGAATACCCTCCCATACGAAGCTCCGGAGTACAGGAAAATGCTGTAGAGACAACGTCTTTGTCCAAAAATGGGCTTCGTGCTTCTACACTGTGTGCCATACTCATGCGGTCAAGCTTACGCAAAAACACATTGCCGAGCATCACTTTCATATCTAAAAAACTATACCAGTCTATAGGTGAGGTACGTCCACTCTGTTCAAATTCTTTTTTGTAAGGCTCAAGTGCTGCTAAAGAATGATTATCTTTCACATTCATACGTAAAAGTCTATTTTGTTGACGATCAGTAAAAGTTTCAGCAGTTGACCGAAACAACATACTCTCTTCAAAAACACGTTTATACCACTCCCACTCTTTATGCACTGAAAAATTTGCTTTAAAATACTGCTGTAGCCACCCTTTGAACTTCAGCTCCTTTGCCTTCTCCAGATCATAAAATTCTTTATAGGTTCTGTATCCCATAAAGAGTTCATCGCTTCCATCTCCTGTCAAAACCACTTTAAATCCCTCTTGCCTAAGCTCTTTCATCAAATGGTAAAGAGGCAGCATCGCAGGATCTGCCAAAGGTTCATCTAGAGCGTGTATAACCTCTTCAATGGTTTGCAAGAAATCCACTTTAGTAAATACTATTTCATGGTGTATGGAACCTATATGTTTTGCTACTGTTCTAGCAAAAGGACGTTCATCATACTTCTCATATCCTTCATACCCTATACTAAATGTATGAATAGGTTGTTTCAAAGAAGCCATAGCACAGATCAGAGAAGAATCGACTCCCCCAGAAAGCAAGCAGGCAAACTTCACCTCTTTAGGCAAGCGTAATGCCACAGCCTCCAAAAGCACATTTTCTAAAGTTTCTTCAGCTTTTTGTTGATCAAATATCGTTTGTGTTTTCATCAATGGAGTATAATACTTTTTCTTTTTTATGCGCTCCGTACCCAAAGTGAACGTGACTATTTCACCTGCATCTACCTGATAAATATGCTTATCAAATGTCTGAGGAGAGAGTGGTGCCTGAAAAGAAAGGTACTGCGTCAATATTTGTCTATCAAATGTCACTGGTATGAGGGCATGAATAGCCTTCATCTCACTGGAAAACATAAATCGTTGTGTATCAAACGTATAATAAAGCGGTTTCTTACCAAAGGGATCACGGAACAACTTTATCTGCGTTTCCTCTATGATAGCAATAGCGAACATTCCTCGCAAATGTATCACAAAATCATCGCCCCACTTTACATAAGCAGCAGCTAAAACATCCATTTCATTTTGCGTTTGAAGCTGTAGTGTTTCTGCTAATACCTGATAATTATAGATTTCTCCATTAAAAAGTATCTGCATCTCATTATGCTTGTATATTTGTGTCACTCTTTTTGATACATTGGTTACAGCCAGCCGGTGTACACCAAGAAAATAATGCTTGTTTATAGCGGTATAGTTTGCATCCATCCCTCTATGCGCCAATGTATGAAAAGCTTTTTTGCTTTTTCTTTTTCATAGGTTCCGATAATTCCAAATATTGCACACACCCATGAACCCTTTCTGTTAATTACACGTTTTTTGAATTATACTTACTTAAAATAAATACTCTTCTCTTGCTTTTACTCTCTTTTGTGTTACAATGCCAAAAATTCATCTATATAAAGTAAGCACATATGAAAAATCTCATCATTGTAGAATCACCTGCCAAGGCACGTACCATTACCAGTTTCTTAAATAAAGACTATAAAGTCATCGCTTCAAAAGGGCATATCCGTGACCTTCCAAAAAGTACTTTTGGTATTACTATAGATGATGAAACAGGGGACCTTGTACCCAAATACTCCATCCCAAGAGATGCAAACCCCACCGTCAAAGAGTTAAAGAAACTTGCCAAAGAAGCGCAAACCATTTTTATCGCGACCGATGAGGACCGAGAAGGAGAAGCTATCGGTTTCCACATTGCCAAAGCGATAGGCAAAGAACCTACAGAGCTTCCTCGAATTGTATTTCATGAGATCACGAAAAATGCCATACAACATGCGCTTGAAACACCACGCAAGGTAGATATGGACTCTGTAGACGCGCAACAAACAAGAAGACTTCTTGACCGTATCGTCGGATACAAACTTTCTCCTTTGCTTGCAAGTAAAATTCAAAAAGGCCTTAGTGCAGGTAGGGTACAAAGTTCTACATTGAAGCTGGTTGTGGACAGAGAACGTGAGATCAAAGCGTTTATCCCTGAAGAGTTTTGGACCATAGATGCGCTGTTTGAAAAAGACATCGATGCTTCAATCTATGATTATAATGGATTAAAGATAGACAAACTGACTGTCAAAACAGAAGCAGATGCAACAGAAATAGTCACTTCTGCTAAAAGTGAATCCTTTGTCGTAGCTTCACTTGAGAAAACCAAAAGAAAGACTAAAACACCTCCACCGTTTATGACATCAACCCTTCAACAGGCGGCCTCTACCCAACTTGGTTTTTCACCTAAAAAAACCATGATGGTCGCACAAAAACTCTATGAGGGTGTCAAAACAGACAAGGGGACCATGGGTGTCATTACCTATATGAGAACTGACTCAATGAACCTTTCAAAAGAAGCAGTAACAGCCGCCAGAGAATACATTCAAAACAACTATGGAGACAAATACCTCCCTGCCAAAGCCAAGAGCTATGTGACCAAGTCTAAAGGTGCACAAGAAGCGCATGAAGCTATACGCCCTACAATGGTTGATTTTGATAGCAAAACAGCTGCAGGTTACCTCTCTGTTGATGAACTTAAACTTTATAGACTTATCTATAACCGTTTTTTAGCTTGTCAAATGACAGAAGCAGAGATGGAGTCTCAAACACTCTTGTTCAAAGGAGACAAATGTACCTTCAAGGCCAGTGGAAGAAAACTGCTTTTTGATGGTTTCTACAAAGTCACTGGTCATGGAGACAAAGACAAACTTTTACCAGAGCTGAAAAAAGGTCAAGCAGTGAGCATGAATGACATCAAGCAAGAGCAACACTTTACAGAACCTCCTGCACGATACAATGAAGCAAGCCTCATCAAAAAGCTGGAGTCTTTGGGCATCGGTCGTCCAAGTACTTATGCGCCGACTGTCACGACACTACAGACACGTAAGTACATTGAGTTAGAAAAAAAACGCATCCTTCCTACAGAGATAGCCTTTACTGTCACAGAAATGCTTGAAGAACACTTTCCTGAGATCGTAGACAGTGGATTTACTTCAAATATGGAAGAAACTCTCGATGAAATAGCCGAAGGAACAGCACACTGGCAACCTATCCTTAAAGCATTTTACACACCTTTTTTACAAAAAGTAGAAGAGGGAAAGAAAAATATTAAAAGTCTTAAAGTAGCCATTCCAACAGGAGAAAATTGTCCTAAATGTGATTCTGAACTTCTTTTACGTAAAGGCCGCTATGGTGAGTTTATTGCATGCAGTAACTTTCCTAAATGTAAGTACACTAAAAATACGGACGGAACAGAAGTAGAAGGGCCTGAAGAAACAGACGAAAAATGTGAAAAATGTGGTTCCATGATGGTCATAAAAAACTCTAAGAGAGGTAAATTCCTTGCCTGTTCTGCGTACCCAAAATGCAAAAATGCAAAATCGCTTGAACCTGCTAAAGAACTCACAGTTCCTTGTCCCGAATGTGGAGGGAAGCTCCAGGAAAGAGAAGGGAAAAGAGGCAAATTCTTTGGTTGTGTAAATTACCCAAAATGTAAATTCATCGCTAACTTTGAACCTGTAGATAAAAAGTGTTCGAAGTGTAACTATACCATGGGGTTAAAAACCCTTAAAAGTGGTGATGTCTATGAATGCTTTAAATGTAAACATAAAGAAGAGGTAAAGTAACCCTTATGAAACAGATATTTTTATGTGCCATCAACAACATCCTTAGCGGTACCTGTCAGGAAGATTGTAAGTTTTGTACACAAAGTGTTAGATATCATGCAGATATCCAACGCTACAATTACAAAAACATCGAACAAATCGTCTCTGAAGCAAAAGCCGCAAAAGCCAATGGTGCTTTAGGTTACTGTCTAGTCACTGCGGGGAAAGGTCTTGATGACAAGAAAGTTGACTTTGTAGCTCGTGCTGCACAAGCAGTGAAAGCTGAAGTGAAAGACCTTAACCTTATCGCATGTAACGGTACAGCAACCAAAGAACAGCTCCTCTACCTGCAACAGCATGGTATTGATAGCTATAACCACAACCTTGAAACTTCTGAACGTTATTATGCAGATATCTGTCAAACGCATGCCTGGAGTGAACGTTATGAGACATGCGAAAATGTAAAATCTGTAGGTTTAGCACTTTGTTCAGGTGGAATCTTTGGTATGGGAGAAACAAAGGACGACAGAAACTCACTTCTTGATGCCATCGCATCACTCAATCCAGAATCAACACCTCTTAATTTTTATCACCCCAATCCTGCACTTCCTATAAAAACGAGGAACATAGAGCTCGAAGAAGCTGTTGCCATCATCAAAAAAGCACGTAGCCTTCTAGGAGAGGATAAGCTTCTCATGGTCGCAGGAGGACGTGAACTTTTATTTAATGGGAAAGAAAACCTCATGTTTGAGTCTGGAGCAAATGCCATGGTGATAGGGAACTATTTAACGACTCAGGGCATCGAAGCGAGCAAAGACAAAGAGATGCTCACTACGCTAGGCTATGAGGTAGCAACAAGCTGTGATACACACTAATATCCTTCTGATACTCACACTATCACTGCTTATATGGGGTAGTCCTTTTGTTGCAAAAATTTTACGATTACCAATTCCCCCTGTTGAAATCATTTTAGGTTCAATCGTTGCTTATATTGGATTGGTCGGACACAACCAATACTTTGACCTTATTGCCGAAGTCGGGTTCCTCTATCTTATGTTTTTGGCAGGAATGGAAGTAGACCTCAAACAGATTACTAAGAGCCCTAAGGTTGTCATACAAAAATCCATGCTCTTTCTACTCTTTATGGTCCTCTTTTCTATGTTCTTTGGATTTATATTTAACCTCAATGCTATTGTTATTATCTCTATGCCACTTATATCTATTGGATTACTGGCTTCTTTGTCAAAAGTATATGGGAAAGAGGAACCATGGATACGTTTGGCATTTATTGCTGGTGTACTCGGTGAAATATTAAGTATCGCTGCACTTACGATTTTTGATGCTTCGATTACTACAGAAACACATCTTGAGCTTGTTTTGAAGATTGGATACCTACTTTTATTTATCTTCGTGATCTATATACTTTATAGAATGCTCAATTTACTTTTTTGGTGGTACCCAGAGCTCAAAAGTATCTTGGTTCCAAAACTCGACACTTCTGCACAAGACATACGTCTTTCTATGGCACTATTTTTTATCTTGATTGCCGTTATGCTATCATTGGACTTAGAAGTAGCTTTAGGTGCATTTATTGCTGGTATCGCTATCTCAGCATTCTTCCATCATGAAAAGCAACTTGAAGAAAAAATGTCAAGTCTTGGCTTTGGATTTTTAGTTCCACTCTTCTTTATACATGTCGGAGCATCCTTTGATCTAAATGCACTTCCGTTGGAAGGAGTGATCTCTGGAGCACTCCTGATTACTGTCCTAATGATTGTCTCTAGAGTATTAGCTGCGATTGTACTAAAAGGGATAAGCGGAACAAAAGATGCATTACTGATAGCGCTTTCACTCTCTATGCCATTAACCCTACTTGTTGCGGTTGCAACGATTGGATATGAAACCAAACTACTGGACCTATTAACCTATTACCAGCTTATCTTGGCGAGTATTTTTGAAATTCTAATCTCTATGACTATTATTAAAGCATTACAAGTAAAAACCAGAGGTACCACAAAAGAGCTCCATAGCTAAAAGAAACCATTACTTTGCTTCTCTCATCTCCTGAACAGCTTCCTGGTATGCTGTGTCTGCTGCAGATTCTGCTTCTTTTGCTTCTTTTGTAACGTTAATATCAACAACCATCTCGTTCACTGGTACTTCCTGTGTAACGGCTCTTTCGTTTACGGCTTCTTCAGCGGCTTGCTGCTTTTGCAATGCTTCTTTTTGTTGCGCTTCTTTTGCACGTTTTTCCGCTCTTTTTTTCTCATAAGCTTCAACTTCACG
>JGI10211J34971_10001311_pt1 | contig 20707 bp, 25 predicted proteins | sample Etolagsediment_FD_34971 | JGI IMG/M metagenome (IMG submission 34971)
CTTGAATCAAGAGCAATTTTTTCCGGTTCTTTTTATTACGCAAATAATTTTAAAGAATTTGTGAATACATTGAAGCCTGAAACATTTAATGATGTAGAATTTGGAGAGGAAAGAATTGTAATTCCTCTTGTTAGGAATGATACACTTATTGGGTTTCAGGGGAGAGCTCTTTCTACAAACCCGATTAAATACTTAACCATCATGTTAGATGAAGATGAACCTAAAATATATGGACTTGATACAATCAATAAAAACTTACCAGTCTATGTGGTTGAAGGACCCTTCGATAGCACTTTCCTCAACAATAGTGTGGCTTTGTGTGGTAGTGATGGTGATGTTAGTTGTATTGAGGGAAGCGATATCGTTTTTGTTTATGATAATGAACCCCGTAATAAAGAAATTGTTGGAAGAATTGAACGAGCTATTGAAGGAGGAGAAAGAGTTGTTATCTGGCCAAATAACATAACGCAAAAGGATATAAATGATATGGTCTTGGCGGGACATGAAGTTCAAGATCTAGTAGAATCAAATACATTTACAGGATTACAAGCAAAACTTAAATTTACCACCTGGAAGAAGATATGAGCAACGGAACTAAGGTACAGAAGAGAGATGGTCGCATTGAACCTCTTGATCTTGATAAGATGCACTTGATGGTTGAAGAGGCGACACAAGGTCTTGCAGGAGTTTCTGCTAGTCAGGTAGAGATGACTTCTGGTATTCAATTCTATGATGGAATTACAACAGCAGAAATTCAAGAAATTCTTATCAAGAGTGCTAGTGATTTAATTGATCTGGAACATCCAAACTATCAGTATGTTGCTGCAAGACTTCTTCTCTTTGCTGTGAGAAAGAGCTTGTATGGGAAGATGAGAGAACTTCCGCCTCTTGTTGAACATATCACTAAACTGGCATATGATGGTTTGTATGATAAGCAGATCTTTGACAAATACACTATTGAAGAGATTGAGAAGGTTGAAACATTTTTAGATCACGATCGTGACTTTTTGTTTACATACGCTGGATTGAGGCAAGTTGTAGATAAATATCTAGTACAGGATAGAAGTGATGGAAAGGTGTATGAAACACCTCAGTTCATGTATGTAATGATTGCTTTGACGATCTTCCAGAACTATCCCAAAGAAACACGCCTCTCTTATGTAAAGAGATACTATGATGCAATCTCCAGACATAGAGTCAACATCCCCACACCAATTATGGCGGGTGTACGAACACCTCTCCGTCAGTTCGCGTCTTGTGTTTTGGTTGATGTTGATGACACCTTGGATAGCATTTTTAGTAGTGATATGGCCATTGGCCGTTATGTCGCACAAAGGGCTGGTATCGGTATCAACGCTGGGCGAATCCGTGGGATCAACAGTAAGATCAGGGGTGGAGAAGTACAGCACACTGGTGTTGTTCCTTTCCTTAAAAAGTTTGAATCAACTGTACGATGCTGTACACAAAATGGAATCAGAGGTGGATCAGCAACTGTCCACTTCCCAATCTGGCACCAAGAAATAGAAGATATTATTGTTCTGAAGAACAACAAAGGAACAGAAGACAATCGCGTAAGAAAACTTGATTACTCCATCCAGATTTCAAAACTTTTCTACGAGCGTTTCATCCAGGATGGAGAGATTAGTTTGTTCTCACCGCATGATGTACCGGGATTGTATGATGCTTTTGGTACTGATGCATTTGATGATCTCTATGTGGGTTTTGAATCAGATGAGTCTGTTCCTAGAAAAACTATCGGGGCGCAGGAACTTATTCTGGATCTTTTGAAGGAGAGGGCAGAGACTGGTCGTATTTACATTATGAACATCGATCACTGTAACTCACACTCATCTTTTAAAGATAAGATTGAGATGAGTAACCTTTGCCAAGAGATCACTCTCCCTACATATCCCCTTCAACATATTGATGACAAAACATCTGAGATTGCTTTGTGTATTCTCTCCGCAATCAATGTTGGTAAGATCAAGTCGGATGAGGAACTAGAAGACCTCTGTGACCTTGCTGTAAGGGGTTTGGAGGAGCTTATCGACTATCAGGAGTACCCAGTACTATGTGCTGAATTGGCAACTAAGGCAAGAAGATCATTGGGTATTGGATTTATTGGATTGGCTCATTATCTCGCTAAACTGGGATATAATTATGATTCGCAAGAAGCTTGGGATGCTGTTCATGGGCTTTCTGAGTCATTCCAGTATTACCTTCTGAAATCTTCTAACCAGTTGGCTAAAGAGAAGGGGTGGTGTGAAAACTTTGGTCGTACCAAATACGCAGATGGTATCCTTCCAATTGATACATACAAAAAAGATGTTGATGAAATTTCATCACAGGAGTTAGCACATGATTGGGAAAGTCTTAGAGCTTCTATTTTGGAATACGGACTTAGGCACTCAACATTGTCCGCACAGATGCCATCGGAGAGTAGTTCCGTTGTGTCAAATGCAACCAATGGGATCGAGCCTCCTCGCGGATTCTTGTCCGTTAAGAAATCCAAAAAGGGACCTCTTAAGCAGATTGTACCGTCGTATACCACTCTGAAAAATAATTACACTCTTCTGTGGGAGATGCCAGACAATAAGGGTTACATAAATGTAGTGGCTGTTATGCAAAAATTCTTTGATCAAGCCATATCTGGTAATTGGAGTTACAACCCAGAGAATTATCCTAACAATGAAGTTCCTGTTTCAGTAATGGCAAATGACTTTCTAACTACATATAAGTATGGTTGGAAAACTTCTTATTATCAGAATACTTATGATCACAAGACTGATGAAGTGAAGGAGGAGGAGCCAACCAAGTTGAACGATATATTGCAAGAAATAACAAACCTAGAGGAGGGAGAGTGTGAATCCTGTGCAGTTTAAGGTAAGTAACATGGCAAACCCCACCAAAGTTAGGGGGATGACTGTATTCAACTCTGAAGTGGTTGATACAAAAACACAACCAATGTTTTTTGGAAAACCACTTGGTGTTCAGAGGTATGATTCATACAAATATCCAATCTTTGAGAAACTTACAACACAACAATTAGGGTATTTCTGGAGACCTGAAGAGGTATCTCTCCAGAAGGATCGCGGTGATTATCAATCACTGAGACCAGAACAGAAGCACATTTATACATCTAATCTGAAATATCAGATTATGTTGGACTCTGTTCAGGGTCGTGGTCCAGGTATGGCATTTATTCCATATTGTTCGCTTCCTGAATTGGAAGCATGTATGGAAGTGTGGGGATTCATGGAAATGATCCACAGCCGCTCCTATACGCATATTATTAAGAATGTGTATTCAGATCCTACTGAAGTTCTCGATAAGATTGTTACTGACGAAAGAATTCTTGATAGATCAAAGAGTGTAACACAGTCATATGACGAGTTTATCAACGATGCTCAATGTTGGGGTAACGGATCACTTTGGTCCGAAGATTTTCGTGATACAGATGTATCAAAATCTACTATCAATGATGTCAAACGAAAACTTTACAGAGCAGTTGCCAATGTTAACATTCTTGAGGGTATTCGGTTTTACGTTAGTTTTGCTTGTAGTTTCGCCTTCGGTGAACTTAAGCTTATGGAAGGATCAGCTAAGATCATTAGCCTTATCGCAAGAGACGAAAACATCCACCTAGCCATCACTCAGAATATTTTAAACAAGTGGAGAAAGGGTGATGATGATGAGATGGCACAGATCATGAAAGAAGAAGAAGAGTGGACATACGCAATGTTTGATCGTGCAGTTAAAGAAGAGAAAAAGTGGGCAGACTATTTGTTCCGTGATGGTAGTATGATTGGTTTGAATGATACTCTTCTTCAAAACTACGTTGAGTGGATTGCTAATAGAAGATTGAAAGGTATTGGTTTGAAACCAGTTTATGATGTTCCTGCAAAAAACAATCCTCTTCCCTGGACTGAACACTGGATCTCTTCTAAGGGACTCCAGGTTGCTCCACAGGAAACAGAGGTTGAATCATATGTTGTTGGAGCTATCAAACAAGATGTTAAATCTGATAGTTTTGCTGGCTTTAGTTTGTGACAAGAAATTGTAATGGAATTCCCTGGATCGTGTCGTGGCCTGAGCCATGGCACGATCTTTCTGGTGACTGGAATGATTGGTTTCAGGGAATGGAATATCGAAGATTGATGCAAATACAAGCTAAGAAATTTGACGACTACATATTTGAGGAATATGAAGAAGTTTAAGTGTGTGATTATGAAAACCCGTGGTTGTATCTGGAGAGACCTTTTACTAGTGATGATATTCTGGACTTTTATGGTTTTGTGTATCTCATTACCAATCTCTCAAACCAACGACTCTACATTGGCAGAAAAGTCTTTTGGTTTTATCGAAAACCTCCTGGAAAGAAACGAAGAGTAAAAAAGGAGTCAGATTGGAAACTGTACTATGGTTCATCTGACGAACTTAAAGAAGATGTAAAATTACTTGGAACTCACATGTTTCGCAGGGAGATTCTTTCACTACATAAAACTAAAGGCAAGACAAACTTTGCAGAAACAGAAGCATTATTTAAAAATAATGTGTTAACTGAATCACTTGCTAATGGCACACCTAAATATTACAATTCCAACATAATGAATCGTTATTATCGTAAAGATTACTTTGAAAATGTTTAATCATATATTCAATAAAAATACACTTTGCATTTTCTTATCTTCCATAGTTTCTTTCTCATGTGTGGCTGGTGCTAGACAAACAGAAACAACTTCTGAAGAAGAAGAAGTGGTAGTTGTGCAACCCCTCAAGAAAGAGATCAATAGATGGAAGTGTAAAGATTGCACACCACAAGAGAAAGAAACACTTGATTTCCTTCAAGAAAATGGTATTGTTGATAAGGCTGCACTTGCAACTATAATGGGAAACATTAAACAAGAATCAAAGTTTAATGCAAACATTTGTGAGGGAGGATCAAGAGTTCCATACAACCTTTGCCATGTTGGTGGATATGGTTTGATTCAATGGACTACATCTCGAAGGTACATTGGATTGGGACAGTTTGCAAAGCGGCACAATTGTGATCCTAGTTCCCTCAAGTGCCAACTAAGATATATGGTAACTGAAAGGCAATGGAAGAGAGCTCTTTCAAGGTTTAAGGTTCCTAACCAATCAATCTCTTACTACATGAAGGGTGCTTACTGGTGGTTAGGGTGGGGAATACATGGTGAAAGAACCAAGTATTCGTTCCAGTATCTAAACCGTCTATTTCAGGGTTGAAAAGGTTTAGCTTCCACCTTAAAATAAGGAAGTACTGAGGGCTCATAGTTAAGGGGATATAACCTCCGCCTTCTAAGCGGATGTCCCAGGTTCGAATCCTGGTGAGCCTGTTGGGTTATTCCCATTTTCTCTTTATTTTTTACTATGGAAATTAACGTTTCATCAATTNTTCGCAGTGTTGCAATTGGAGTCGTAGGTCTACCTGTTGCANTTGGGNTTTCAGGAGTACTTAATACTACTTCTTCTTATCTCAATGCTCAAGCAGAATCAACCCTCTCTGAAAATGCAAGAGTTGTTAATCAGAACAATGTGAAAGCAGATCTTACCAAAGATTGTCTCGCATATCTTCTCTCCAAGAATGATACCAAGTTGGAGCGTGATTCTAAGGATGCAGTTGATGAATACTTTGGTGGTGATGTATCACACAAAGAGGTTTGTAACTGGGTGATTGATTGATAGATAGTCCAAAGGGGATGAATGACTCTAAACTCTCTCCTCCTCAGCCATTCTAGCTCAGCTGGTAGAGCAGGGTTTTTGTAAAGCTCAGGTCGCAGGTTCGAGTCCTGTGAATGGCTTGTCCAAGAGGTGATACTCAAGGGCGTTCTGGACTGGGGTTCGATTCCCCACACTTCCACTTCATGGGGGTGTACTGGTTTCGACAGGGCGTTACAAGTGTTACTGATGACGGGACAGAACAACAGATGCTAACAACATCGTTTCTTTCTCCCGCAGCCGCCAACTGGTGACTGCCTGATAGGGAGACAGAGTTAGGTCAGCTATGTTCCTCAATGACCCACTGGACCTGGAAGGGTCCTTAAACCTTCTAACAATGCCCTGTAGCACAACGGCAGTGCAAGAAGCTGTTAACTTCGAGGTTGCAAGTTCGAATCTTGCCGGGGCAGTAACGGATTGGCGACGTCCGTGCTCACATCTCCAGGAGAAAAAAGAACTGGAAACCCAACCCATGTGAGAGAGAAGTGGGATCCTTCTCGAGCCCACCAGGCTGATCACCTGGTGTATTATTAGCTCAAATAGTTCAGCGGTAGAACACCAGAGTTACATTCTGGGTGTCGGGGGTTCGATCCCCTCTTTGAGCATTCCTCTTATGAGGTACTAAAGGAAAAGTGACCGAGTGGTTTAAGGTAGCAGTCTTGAAAACTGCCGTGTTAGTAGCACCGTGGGTTCGAATCCCACCTTTTCCGTGTTATAATAAATAAATCAACTATAGATCACTGATGGAATTTTATTCTGTTGAACACTGGCAAGAGAACTGGGAAACACTCATGGACAGAGTGGAGAACGGAGAGGCAATAGGTGTAGAGAACGATAATGGAGAAAGGGCAGTGATGATGCCGATGGATGATGATATAACGAGTATGTACAACGAACAAAATAACGAAGCGTCCTGAGGGACCGTCGGGAGCATAGCTTAACGGTTAGAGCGGGCTCCTTATAAGGGCTTAGTCTGGGTTCAATTCCCAGTGTTCCCATAACTCATATATCGCTCGTTTAGCAATTCGGTAAATGCACCGATCTCATAAATCGGCTAAAGATGGGTTCGACTCCCTCAACGAGCATTGGGCAGTTTAAAAACTGTCCATCACATATACTCTTATGAGTTTGTGTGTTAGAATAACAGGGTAAACAACAGAACAATGACGATTACAACCAAGTTCAAAAAAGATATTTCTACTCTTCGATCTGCAGTAGATGGTGATTTCTTTCTTGATGTGAAGAATCCTAAGCTTTACAAAAAGGTTCGTAAATTTTACGAGAATGATGGTGTGGAATTTTCAGGTGATCCACTTGATGATTATGATATCCTTATCGATTGTATCGCTGAGGATCTCAATGTAGGAGTAGAGAAATGAAAACAAAGGTTATCTTTGAACGTTTCCCATACAGATATATTGAGTGTGGAATTTTAGAAAATGGAATGCCAGATTATCGTATTCAAAAAGCTGACTCTTACACTAAGAGATATTCTGATATGTATCTTCTTGATAATCAAATGCAACTTCTAACTGCTATTGATGATTTTGAATATTGTAAATGGCTTGATCCAGAGAATGTTCCCTGTTATGTTAAAGACTCGGTAAGTCGATAAACTAGCCCTGGTGGAGCTAAAGACTCTTGTTTTCTTTCTTTTCTCAAAAGAAAGTGGTGCGGATGGAGGAAACTCCCGCCCTGTTTCTTACTTCAGGTTAAAGAGTAAGTGGCGTGCATGAACCCTCTTAGGAGACCGTGAGGTCTCCTTTTTTTCTAAATATACTCAGACATATATTAGAAAAACATGGCAACTAGTAGAAAAACTTCTGAATCAGGTGCATACATGTCACAATATGATGTTGAGGTTGATGCTCAAATTAAAAACATGAAAAAAGAGATTGAAGATCTCAAGAAACAAGTAGAGTCTCATAAGCACTCAGCTCCTGCTCCCGCTAAAGCTACTCCTGTTTCTAGTGATCTAGAAAATAGAATCAAAAATATTGAGTACGTTCTGCGTATGAACACTCAAATTAATTTTGATAAATTGATTAATAAACTCAACGGTTGATATTCTATAATATATAATAAACTTAGTTATTGTTCAGATATGTCAGATCAAAAAACTGCTCTTGTGTGTGGAGCAGGTGGTTTTATTGGTAGCCACATGGTGAAACGATTGAAGAGTGAAGGATATTGGGTAAGGGGAATTGATCTTAAGTTTCCAGAGTACGGAGATCACGGATGTGATGAGTTCGTACTTGGAGATTTGAGATCACCTTACACTGCAATGGCAGCAGTTACTTTTAAATCAGTTGATGGTGAATTCAATGTACCCAAACTGATGATGGAGGTTGATACCTTTGATGAGATTTATCAGTTTGCCGCTGATATGGGCGGAGCTGGTTTTGTATTCACTGGTGAACATGATGCAGATATTATGCACAATTCAGCTTCTATTAATCTGAATATTCTTGATGCTCAGAGAGAACTAAATCGTAAGAAGAATATTAACAAAACAAAGATCTTTTATAGTTCTTCTGCTTGCATGTATCCAGAACATAATCAACTTGATCCAGATAACCCTGACTGCCGTGAAGAATCAGCATATCCAGCAAACCCAGACAGTGAATATGGATGGGAGAAACTCTTCTCCGAACGCCTTTACTTTTCTTACCATCGTAACCATAGTATTCCTGTACGAGTTGCTCGATATCACAATATTTTCGGTCCTGAAGGGACCTGGACAGGAGGAAGAGAGAAATCACCAGCAGCAATGTGTAGAAAAATAGGAGAGCTTCCTGAAGTAGGAGGAACTATTGAAGTGTGGGGTGATGGAGAACAAACACGTTCATTCCTCTTTGTTGATGAATGTATTGAAGCCACACGTCGTTTGATGGAAAGTGATTTTATTGGTCCAGTGAACATTGGATCTGAGGAAATGGTAACTATCAATCAACTCGTAGATACAGTTGCTGAAGTGGCTGGAAAACCTGTAAAACGTAAACATAAACTTGATGCACCTCTAGGTGTTCGTGGTAGGAATAGTAACAACGACTTGATCAGAAAGGAGTTAGAATGGGATTACTCAATGACTTTGAAAGAAGGTATTGAGAAAACATACTCCTGGATTTTGGAACAAATTGATTTGAAAAAAATCGAGGATGAAAAACTGCAGGAAGAGATAGACAGTTATCAAGTTACAAACGTTACAATTGAGGTTGAAAACAATGAACAGGATTAAAGATTATGCAGAACTCCAGGGTCGCATCGTATCTTGGTTATCTGAATATAAATCGAAAAGTAATACAGATTGTTTTGTAGTTGGTGTATCTGGTGGTATTGATTCGGCAGTAGCATCAACTCTTGCAGCAGAAACTGGTTATCCTGTATATGCACTGGGTATGCCAATTCATCAAAAAGAAGAACAACAGAATCTCTCAAACAGACATCTAGAATGGTTATCTGAAAATTATTCTAATGTTATTGTGAAAAAGTATGATCTCACTCCCGTATTTGATCGTTTCAGAGATACTATGGGTGATGATGTTAATGATCATTCTCTCGCCAATACAAGATCAAGACTTCGTATGGTTACTCTATATCAGGTAGCTGGTAGATACAACGGACTTGTTGTTGGAACTGGTAATAAGGTTGAAGATTATGGTGTGGGATTCTATACTAAATATGGTGACGGTGGAGTTGATGTTGCTCCAATCGCTGATCTTTATAAATCTGAGGTATGGGAACTTGGAAGATTCTTTGGTGTAGATCAAAGGATCATTGAAGCATCACCAACTGATGGTTTGTGGGATGATGGTAGAAATGATGAAGATCAACTAGGAGCATCCTACGAAGATCTTGAGTATGCTATGGAAACTGGAACAGGACCTGCTGTTGAAGTTCTTCATAGATTTAATAAACTTAATAAACACAAGATGGTTCCGATCCCAACGTTTAAGTTATGAAAAAAATTGGTGTTATTGGGGCAGGCAGATTGGGTATCTGCTTTGCCCTTCTTTGTGAACAGGCAGGATATGATGTATTGGTTTCTGATATCAGAGAAGACTATGTTGCTGATCTGAATAATAGGAAGATTGCAACTAATGAACCTGAAGTTGAGGAACTTCTACGCTTTGCAAAGAACTTCAGAGCTACTTCAAACAATAGAGAAGTTATTGATGAGTGTGATCTGATTTATACTCTTGTTGCAACACCTTCCAAGGATGATGGATCATATGATGTATCTTCTGTATGGGGAGTTGTTGAAGAGTTTAAGGATGTAACTAAGAAGAAATATTTTGTAGTTGGTTGCACAACTAATCCTGGAGATTGTGATCTTTTTCAAGAATACGTTCCAAATAATGTGAAAGTGTTTTACAATCCTGAGTTTATTGCTCAAGGAAGTATTGTGAAAGATCTGAGACACGCTGATATGGTTCTTCTTGGTGTTAACCAACAAAATGAGTTTGATAATATGGTAAAGGATATTGAGGCTCTTTACAATAAAATTCAAACTAATAGAGCAATTGTTTGTACAATGAGTACAAAGTCTGCAGAGATTACAAAGATTGCTATCAATTGTTTCCTCACCACAAAGATTAGTTACGCTAATATGTTGGGTGATGTTCTTATGAAAGCTGGGTGTGGTGATGAAATCAAACCTGTTCTTTCAGCAGTTGGTTGTGATTCTCGTATTGGTAAGAAGTATCTAAATCATGGATTGGGATATGGTGGTCCTTGTTTACCCAGAGATAACAGGGCATTTGCTCATTTTGCACAATCTGTAGGACTTAAATACAACCTTGGTTCTGTAACTGATGGTTTCAATAATGAACACGCAAAGATTATGTGTGATTATTGGGATACAATGAATCAGAATAAAAAACCCTTTTACTTTGAGTACATCACCTATAAGAAAGGAACTGATATTCTCACAGAAAGTCAGCAATATCGTTTGGCAATTGATCTCCTAGATAAAGGACATAAGATCTATATTCAAAATGATCGCAGAGTAACACCTGTGGTATCTGAATATTTGACAAAGACCTATGGTGATAGGGTTAGATTTATTGATAACAAGTTCAATATCACTGAAGACGTTTTTATTGTAAACCTATGATTGGATATGATCGCCTTGGTACTAATGGGAGGTTTGGAAACCAACTGTTTCAGTTTGCGGCGCTGAGAGGAATTGCAGCTAAACATGGTTATGATTGGTGTATTCCACCAGATAACCATAGTACTTACGCTAATTATGGTATGCACCATCCATTTAAGATGGTTCATATGGAAGAAAAGAATATTGGATTTATTAACAAAAATATTGCTCCTCAGGCAATGTTTAGTTTTCAAGCTCTATCTCAGTTGAATCCTGATGTTAGGAATATTACAGAGAGCTCATATGAGTTTGATGAAAATCTATTCAATAACTTTGAAGATGGGGCAAATCTTGATGGATATCTTCAGAGTGAGAAGTATTTCAAACATATTGAGGATGAGATTCGTGAGGATTTAGCTTTTAAGGATGATATTCTGGAAACATGTAATGAGTTTATCTCCAACTTCAACAACATTCTTTTTCTTCATGTTAGACGTGGTGATAATGTAGGAAGGGAAGATTTTCATCCTGTGATGACATTTGATTATTATAGTAAGGCACTTGAATATTTTGATGATGATGCTCACGTTCTAGTATGTTCTGATGATACAGAATGGTGTCTCAAACAAGATTTCTTTGATGATGAAAGATTTCTTATCAACACTGATGTTCCACAATATGATCACTTCTGTATGGAAGGTGATGGTGCACAACGTAAGTCTTTTATTCCATACACAGATTTGTGTTTGATGTCTCTTTGTAATGGAGCTATTCTTTCACCTAGTAGTCTTGGTTGGTGGGGAGCTTGGTTGCAAAAGGGTAGAACAAGTAACGTTGTTGGTCCTAAAGATTGGTATGGTCCTAAACTTGCTCACAATAATACCTCTGATTTGTTCCCAGAAGATTGGATTCGGATATGATAGATCTTAAAGATACAACTTTCATTATTCCTGTTAGAATTGAATCTGAGGATAGGTTGCGAAATGTAATCACCTCTCTTTGTTTCCTACTTGATAACTTTGATACATCAGTTATTCTCAAGGAAGTGGATTCAGTATCTGTATTTGAGAGAGATGCTCTACCTCAGATAAAGAATTTTCTTGGAGATAAAACATCCAATATTATTCATCTTTTTGAACAAAGTGGAGATCCTGTTTTTTATAGGATGAGGTATATTAATGAGATGTTGAATAGGGTAACAACTGAGGTTGTATCTAACTATGATGCAGATGTACTACTTCCTATTTCATCTATTGTTTCATCACAACAAATGATTATGAGTGGTGAATATGATGTCGTATATCCATATGGGTGGGGTATGTGGCAAAGAAAGATTCCTCCCTCTGATGAATTAGTTTCTAAGTTTCTATCTAATGATTCTGATTTCAAAGTATTTAAGGGCAAGTATGAACCAGATCGTGCGGAAAGTGGACACGTTCAGTTTATGAGAACTTCATCATACATAGAAGCCGGAATGGAGAATGAAAACTTTATCGCTTATGCCCCTGAGGATAAGGAGAGGTTTCATAGATTTAACAAACTAGGATATAATGTTGGTAGGATTGATAATTATGTTTATCATCTTGAACATGGTAGAACTCAAAACTCCTGGTTAACAAATCCATATATGCGATCAAATAATGAACTTTGGGAGTATCTTCAAGGTATGAATGAAAATACTCTTAGAAAATATTATTCAACACAGAAGTATCTTAAAAAATACAAATGATAGGCTTTAATTACCTTGGCCAGTTAGGACAACTTGGCAATCAGATGTTCCAATATGCTGCAACTCTTGGTGTAGCAGAAAAAACTGGTGTTGAACCATGTATTCCACAACATGATAAAGTTGTTATTGATAACTTGGGCAATAAACTTCGTATTGAATTATTTGATGCGTTTAAAATTAAACCAGCAAGAGTTGGGTATATTGTAACTGATAGAAACTATCAGGAAACTGATTTTACTTTTGAAGAAGAAGTATTCAATATAGATCCAGATAAAGATACCTGTCTCATTGGTTTCTTTCAAACAGAAAAATATTTCAAACACATTGAGGATCGTATCAGAGATGAGTTTGTATTCAAAGATGAAATCATTGATGACTGTTCAGACATATTGGAAATGTTTGACAACCCTGTTGCTCTTCACATTCGTAGAGGTGATTATCTCATCAATAGTGGTAATCATCACAACCTCTCTGATGAGTATTACAGGGAAGCCTTGAAGGAATTTGATAGTGATCGCCAGGTTATTATTTTCACTGATGATCCTCAGTGGGCATTGGAAAATTCATTGTTTGAAGGTGATAGATTTATTGTTTCTGAGAATACAGGATCCTATCATGATCTATATTTGATGAGTAAGTGTAGTGATTTTATTATTGCTAATTCAACATTCTCATGGTGGGGAGCATGGTTGGCAAACACTGGTAAAGTTATTGCACCTAAAACTTGGTTTGGTCCCAATAACGCTCATAAATCACTCAAAGACTTATATCCTAAACATTGGAAAGTGATTGATTACGATTGATCTAATAAACCTTACACATTAAAAGATATGACTTGGAACATTGTTACTGCTTCATTCTCTGGAAACAATTATAAGAGAGGACAAAGGTTTATTGATAAACTTGCTAATCATTTAAAGATTCCACACTTTGATTTTACAGCTGACGATTTGTTTAATAGTCAGTTTTATGAGGATAATCGTGAATGGTTTGAAACATCTCCTCTTGCAACGAAAGAGAATAAGTATGGAGCTTTTGTATGGAAGCCTCAATTTATTCTAGAGGCGATGGATCAACTTGAAGAGGGAGATAAAGTTTTCTACACAGATGTGATGGATATCTTTCATCCAGACATCTTTGATTTCCTTGATAGAACAATGGATGATGAACCCTGTCTACTGGCTTTGGGTAACTCCAATAATGGTGAGTACACTAAAAGGGATTGTTTTTACTTCATGGATTGTGATGAAGAAGATTATTGGAATTCTAATCAATTGGAAGCAGGAATTTCTTTCTGGAGAGTATGTGATGAATCAAAAGCTATCTTGAAGGAATGGCAAAAGTGGTTGTTTGATGAGAGAGTGAATGGCGGAGTTACAGAATTCTCTGGTAAACCTGAACTTGAAAACTTCAGAGAGGTAAGGAGAGATCAAAGTATTCTAACTAACTTAGCTATCAGAGATGGACTCCCTGTTGTTCAATCAGAACTTCGCCAATATATTGAATGTAATGCTAATTATTGGTATACAAGATATCGTAAAGGTGGTGTAACTGTTTATCGCCCTATTGATCAATTCTTGGTATCAATCATGGATGATGTAGATTATCTGAAACCAGATATTACTGATAGTATTATTCTCACTATTCATAATCAAGAAGATCTAATAGAGAGAGTTCTAGAGGGTATTGAGATGAATACTACAGGTGAATATGAATTGATTATTGTATTTGATGGCTGTACTGATAAGAGTGAAGAAGTTGTTAATAACTTTTTGAGTGATTCAATTCTTTCCGATAAAACTCATATTCGATACACACCTGATGTATTTGAAACAAAAGCAAACAACGTAGGATTAAAGTATGCTGTTGGTGAGTATGTAATCATTGTTCAAGATGATATGATTATCAAGGAAATTGGTTGGAATGAGAGAATGAGGAAACCATTCAAATCTTTTGATGATGTATTTGCTGTAACTTCAAGAACTGCACATAACTATAAAATCAATTCACAATCACAACATCTTGCCAAGGAACCAACAGATAATGGATGGAGTGATATCTTAGAATCCTGTGATTCAGCAAAACCTGATAATACCCCTCGTAATATATTTGCTGTAAGAAGCACAGTAAATCGTGGTCCATTGATGATAAATCATAAGGATCTGGAGGAGATGAAATATCTTGATGAGGAATTCTCTCCACAAGATATGGATGATCATGATCTTATGTTTCGTATGAGAGAGAAACTTGGTAAGGTATGTGGTTGTTATTGGATTGAAGTGGAAACAGATCCAAAATGGGGTGGAACAAGAAAAGAAACTGGGGAGCCAGCACCTTGGTTGTATAAAGCAAATCAAAAGAACACGAAGATCTTTTATGAAAGGCACTGTGATAAATTAAGTGAGAGGATTATAGAGGATAGAATTCTTGACTAAGATCACTATTGATCGTTGGTTTGAAGCTCAAAGAGAAGAGTTTATTTTAACCAAAGAACACAACGAAGAAAAGAGAAGAAAAAACGTAAAGAGGATATTCAGTCTCTTAGGAGAAGACCCAGTTAGCAACTTTAATGGTAAAAGTATCGTTGAAGTTGGATGTGGGTCTATTCCTGCGCTAAGTTTTGTTGGTGGTTTAAGCCATAGGTATCCTAGGTTGGCTATTGATCCCCTGATGGCTCAGTTTGCGGAACAAAGAAAGAGGGCAGAGTATATTGGATTGAATGTAATATGTGAACCGTATGAATTAGTATCTCCATTGCATTATAATAATGGAAGAATATTTGATGAAACCTGGTTCTTCAATGTTCTAGAACATACCTGGGATAGTGAATATCAGTTGAGGAAAGCCATGGCTACCTCAAAGGTTATTAGAATGTTTGAACCCATCACAGGGTGTACTGATAGAGCTCATCCACAGGTTATCACTAAGAAGTTCATCACTGATATCATGGGTGATTTTGGACAGATATATACTGGGAATAATGATGGTTTTTTTGAACATGAATGTTATTATGGTACTTGGATAAATGACATATCTTAAGAGATTCAGTGGTAAATTTTTTCCACTTCTTCTTAATCCAGCAGGGAATAATCCTATCAGAGATAGGGCTACTTCACTTCAACTAGTTTTTGAGATGTTGGAGGAGAAAAAAAGTAAAGATTTTTTTATTGTAGAAACTGGATGTATGAGAGCCGATCATGGCAAACTTGCGTTTGGTGATGATGGAGCAAGTACATATATCTTTGATGACTTTATCAATTATTATGATGGAGAAGTTGTATCAGTAGATATTAATTCTAGTAATGTGAAACATGCTCAGGAGATGGTATCAGAAAGAACAGAAGTTTATTGTTCAGATTCTGTAGAGTTTCTATGGAATATTCCATCTAAGAAAAAGATTGATCTTTTGTATCTGGATTCATATGATTTTGATCCAAAGAATCCCATCCCTTCACAAAAACATCATCTCAAAGAACTTTGTGCATCAATGAAGAACTTGAGAAAAGGATCTATTGTTGTTGTGGATGATAATGCAAATACACCTGAGTTTGAGTGGTTCACAAAGATTGCTCAGGGTGGTAAGGCAGGGTTTGTAAAAGATTTCTTTAAATCTATTGGAGTTGAACCATTATTGGATGAATATCAAATAGTCTGGAGAATGTGATGTACGTTAATTACGCAAAAAATATTTACACATACAATGGTGATGATGGTATTATCGCCAAACTATTTGAGGATCTTGATATTACTGATGGTATAGTATGTGAGTTTGGTGCCTGGGATGGTATTACATTCAGTGGTACAGCTGCACTATGGAAAGATCAGGATTACAAAGCAGTTCTGATTGAATCTGATACTGGAAAATATATACAACTTCTTAATAACACTGTTGGTAGAAATACAGATTGTTATAATTGTGGTGTATCAAAAGATAGAGGTGATTATTATTCTATTGATAACATTCTTAGTCGTTGTAAGTATGATATTACACCTGATAATTTCGCACTAATGATTATTGATATTGATTCATATGATTATTATGTGTTTGAAAGCATGGACACATATCTACCAAAGGTTTGTGTGGTGGAAGTGAGTTCTGGATATCAACCACATCGGGATCACATCAGCACTGATTCTGGTTGTTCACTGAAGAGTGTTACTGAACTTGCAGAAAGAAAAGGCTATAAGCTTGCTTGCCATTCAGGTAATGCAATCTTTGTGAGAGAAGATCTTGTTGATAAACTTCCAGAAGGTGATTATAGTATAAAAAATCTCTGGCTTAGTCCAGAAAAACTTTTAGAAAAAGAAAGAAGACTCAAATGAGTGATGTAATTCTTGGAGCATATCATGGAGGGCTAGGAGATAATCTTCAGTTCTCAACTCTACCTGAAGAATTTTACAAACAACATGGTAGAGAAACATATTTAGTTGATGGTTCTGATTTTCGCAATAAAGAAATCTATGATTTAGTGTGGGGAATGAACCCATACATCAAAGGTATAAAGGAAGGTCCTAGAAATGCTGGAGATCTCCCAGAATATACTGAAAAGAAAAGAACAGGTAACTGGATTAAGGATTGGGAATTGGTTCATGGTTTGGAACCAGTAAATGAGAGACCGAAGGTATACTATGAACCAAAAAAGTTTGATGATCTGGCAGGTCACTTTCTTGTAGATCTCTCTAGTATAACAATCAATCACCACAATACAGGTTATGGATATGATCTGAAAGAAGTTGAAAGAACATATCAGAATATAAGAACTAGATTCGCAAAAAATACTTTTCTTTCAGTTGAGTTTAATAATTATGTTGGTGAAATAAACAAGTTTAATGTAAACTCAGATGGTATATCCAAAGTTTCTAGTATCTTTAATTATTGTGATCAGCTGAACTCTGTGGATGGGATAGTATGTTTCTATAGTGGTTCTATGGTTTTAGCAACAGCTATACAGAGATATAATCCAAACCTAAAAATATTGTGCATCACACCCCCTTCAGTGTATAATAGTGAAAGAACCCAGAAAAAAGGGATCTTTTACTTTGATTTTGTAGAATACATCGTCACAGAATGAAACACATTATTATTACTGGTTGTAGTTCTGGTCTCGGAAGAGCCATGGCTGAAGAAGCCCTTACAAAAGGTCATAAAATCTTTCCTCATTACAGGAGAGACATGGGTGGTGTTGGATTGGTTGGGGATGTTACAGATTGGAATTTTGCTGATAACTTCAGTGAGTATTTGAAGATTTCAAATGCAGATGTTTTTATCAACAACGCTGCGATTTATTCTGCAAAACCAATTGAAGAGTATGGTGATAAAGAGATAGAAAGAATTTTTGAAGTGAATGTATTATCTCAAATTAATTTGATTAAGAGAGCTTACACATACTTCAAGAAAAAAAAGTCTGGATTGATTATTAACATTAATTCCTTGGCAACAATTCACCCTGGAAAGAATGAAACTATATATTGTGCCTCTAAGTGGGCAATCAAAGGATTTTCCAAATCACTTCAGATAGAAGCGATTGGAACAGGTGTAGAAATTATTGATGTTCATCCTGGTGGTATTCAAACTCGAATGACTAAGGATAGAGATAATTTTGATTCTTTGATGAATGTGAGTGATGTTGCAACACAAGTTATAGACTTGGTTCAGAGAAAATCAAATTATGTAAATGAAATTGTTCTGAGGAAAAGGAATGAATCTAAATGAATCTTTCAAGGCTGCTGTTCTCACAGGTATCAATCAACCACTGAAACTGAAAAATATTTACCCAACACATCTGAAGGCTGGTCAGGTTTTTGTTAAGGTTTTGGTAAGTGGTATTTGTGGTGCTCAGTTGCATGAGATAAAAGGCTACAAAGGTAACGAAAAGTTTCTTCCACATTTGATGGGACACGAGGGATGTGGTATTGTTGAAGAAGTTGGTCCTGGTGTCACAACTATAAAACCTGGTGATAAGGTGGTGATGCACTGGAAACCCGGTAGTGGAATTGATTCTGAATTTCCACAATATGTGATTGATGGATACGCTAGATTGAGTGGTAAGTGCACCACTCTTTCAGAATATTCAATTGTATCTGAAAACCGTGTTACTAAAGTTGATTCAGAAACCCCTCCTGTTCTCGCTGCTATGCTTGGGTGTTCTCTCACCACTGCTATGGGTGTTGTTGATAATGAATGTGAACTAAAGTTTGGAGAATCAATTGCTGTTATTGGATGTGGTGGAGTAGGTCTCAATATCATCCAAGCTGCTAAGATGAAATCAGCAAACCCCGTATATGGTATTGATATCAATGAAAATATGGGAGATTTGGTGTTGCAACTTGGTGGCAATAAACTTTTTTATGATATTGAGTTTCTTCATGATAAGGTTGATGTTATTGTAGATACAACTGGTATCCCATCAGTTATTGAAAAGGCATTCAATACAAAGTTGAAACCAGGTGGTAGAATGATTCTGATTGGACAACCTAAACCTGGAACTAATTTAAACTTTATGGGTTTATCAATGTTTGATGGAGAAGGAAGAATTATTAAGGCAACTCAAGGAGGAAAAACAAAACCTGAGAAAGATATTCCAAGGTATGTTAATCTTGCTCTTGATGGTATTCTTGATTTTGAAACTCTTCATACAGATACATTTGAACTAGATGAAATCAATGAAGCTTTTGATCTTCTAAAAACTGGAAACGCTGGTAGAATTATGGTAAAGATTAATGAATGAATTAAACACAAGATCTAAACAGGTAAGGCGAGATGCTATTGAACTTAGTTTGGCTAATGGTGGCTATCATTACGGTGGTAGCTTTAGTTGTGCCGAGATTCTGGTCAATCTTTACGACTCCATTATGGATAAGAATGACAGATTCATCCTTAGCAAGGGTCATGGGTGTTGGGTTTATTATGTTCTTCTCAGAGAGTTGGGATTCAATCCTACTTTGGAAGGACATCCACACTATGAGCCAGAAAATGGTATTTTCTGCACAGCAGGTAGTATGGGTCATGGATTTCCCACTGCTGTTGGACAATCACTAGCTCGTAAAATCAAGGGTGATAAATCAAAAGTATATGTACTAATTGGTGATGGTGAATCACAAGAAGGTACCACCTGGGAATCTATTCTTATCGCTGGACACCTTAAACTTGAAAACCTTGTATGTATTGTAGATTTTAATGGCATTCAAGGTTCTGGTCGTGTAGATGATATCATGCCAGTTTGTTCACCTCTCATTGGTGCAGCAGAAAATGCTGGATGGGATGTTAGACAAGTGGATGGTCACAATAATGAACTTATTGAATCATCAAAAACCTGGGGTGATGATAAAAAACCAACTCTTGTTATTGCAAAAACTATCAAGGGAAAAGGTGTTTCATTTATGGAGGATGTTCCTAAGTGGCATTCTACTTGGTTGGGTGGAGATAATCTTAAAAAAGCAATGGAGGAATTACAATGAGACAGGCGTTTGGTGAAACTCTGATGAAGTTGGCAGATAAAGATCCAAGTATTGTTCTTCTAACTGGCGACGTAGAACAAGAGATGGTTGAATTCAAAGAAAAGTATCCTGATAGATTTTTTAACCTTGGTCTTACAGAACAAGCTATCACAAGTATGGCTGCTGGTTTGGCTATTGAAGGGTTTAGACCAATTGTGTATTCAATAACTCCCTTTGTTCTTGAAAGACCTTATGAACAAATCAAGATTGATATTGATTATCAAAATCTACCTGTAATGTTGATTGGTTACTCTGATTATCCTACTCATGGACCAACTCACAGACCACTCAATCCTGATCGTTTGGTGAAAGCATTTAAGAATGTTCATAGTTTCTTTCCAGTTGATCGCCAATCTGCAACTAAAGCAATGTTGGATGCTTATCTGATGAAAGTGCCTTCAATGATTTTCCTACATAAAGACGGTCTTCCATTCTTTTGATATGAACTTATTAGATTCGATATTGGTATTTGATACTGAATATAAAAAAGTAAGAATTGGTGATAAAAAAGATGGTGGATATGTTCTTCTAGACAATATATCACATCAAACAGAAATTTTATATTCGTATGGTGTAGAAACAAACTCATCTTTTGAAGATGAATTTTGTAAAAAATATAACTGTCGAGCAATTTTATTTGATCATAC
>JGI10211J34971_10001312_pt1 | contig 20701 bp, 20 predicted proteins | sample Etolagsediment_FD_34971 | JGI IMG/M metagenome (IMG submission 34971)
ATCTCTGCGCCATGTCCGGTGACGGTCACATTCTCATAGATCTTGCGTAAAATCCCTGATTCATCAATGAGAAAGGTTTTACGCTGGGCCATGAATAGACCATTGGCACCATAGGCTTTGGAAACAGATTTGTCCGTGTCGCTGAGAAGGGTGAAAGGCAGATCGTATTTATCGGCAAAGGTTTTGTGGCTCTGGGAATCATCATAGCTGACACCAAAGACCTTGATACCACCCTTTTCGAACAGGTCGTAATCATCCCGGATAGAACAGGCTTCCTTGGTACAGCCAGGGGTATCATCCTTGGGGTAAAAATAGACCACCACTTTCTGGCCTTTATAGTCAGCCAGGGAATGGACCTTTTCATCCTGATCCAGCATCTTGAAGTCTGGTGCCGGGCTGCCAACTTTGACAGCAGCAGACAGATTGACCACCATGGTGATCATCAACAACGTGGACAGGGTCAGTTGGGAAATGCGATTAATTTTATTTGTCTTTTTCATCTCTTTTTTCCTTAATAATTGATGCCAATTCAATGACGTCAGGACCCAAAGGTTCCTAGTCCAGCATGATCCCCAGACCCACCACACCGATCCCGTTATGGGCACCGATAACTGGTGAGATCTCCTGGATATAGGCCGGAGCTTTACCCAATTCCTGTTCAAGCTGTTTTGCATAGAGCTGGGCCCGATCCAGCGCTCTGGCATGGACGATGGCATAGTTCCAGATCTTGCCCTTTTTCGCAAATTCGCTCATCAGGTTTTTGATCTTTTCCATGTTGCCATCGCGACTAAAGGACTTGCCCGCCGCCATGGCCTTGCCTTCCTTGTCCAGGGAAATGATGGGTTTCAAATTCAACACGTTGGCCACCAGGCCTTTTAAAGGACTGACACGACCCCCGCGAACCATGTATTTCAGGGTGGCAACATCCACAAATACTTCTGTTTTTGCGACATATTCCTCAGCGTTTGTGAGAATCTCCTCCAGGGGTTTCCCAGCGGCAATATCCTGGGCAATCCGATATACGATGAGACCTTCCGAGACCGACAACTGCTTTGTGTCGATCACGTGAATGTCGTCACCCCCGTGTTCTTTGACCGCCTGCAGGGCCAGATTATGGATACCGCTGAGCTGGCTGGAAATATGAACACTCAACACCGAGTCATAATGGGTTTTGAGAAAGGAGAGCTGGTTACTCACCATGGCGGGGCTGGGTTGCGCAGTAGATGGGTGAATCGGCGCATCTGGAAGCATATCATAGAACTTGTCCGGCGTGATGGTGACCTTGTCCAGATAACTCACATCGCCAAAATTGACGGTAAAGGGGATCACATTGATCTGATATTCCTCAATGATCTCCTGGGGCAGATCGCAGGCAGAGTCTGTCACCAGCGCAATGGGATATTTGCGGTGATGGCTGACCTCAAACTGGCGTACCATATCCTCAGCCTTCATGCTTTCCAGGGTGCCCCTTTCCCTGAGCCAATCAAACAGAACGGCCGGGGTGTTGGTATGCAGATGCAGCCTCAATCGTTGAGGTGATCCCGCCACCACGATGGAATCACCAAAGGCTTCTGCTTTGCGTTTGATCTCGACAAAATCAATTTTGCTGTTTGTGATCAAGGCTTCGGTGCAAAAGCGGTAGGGGATCTCTTCGTCACCCTTGAACTCATGAACCTCAACAACAGTATCCGGTTTTTCAAAACTGGGGATATCCCGCAGATTGCCGGCCTTGATAAACTCCTCAATGCCTTTGAGCATATCAACAAACCCTTTGGCACCCGAGTCCACCACACCGGCTTTCGCCAGAACGGCAAGCTGCTTGGGTGTATTCTCAAGAGCAACCTGGGCGGCCTTGAAGGCATCACTGAGAAGAATTTGAAAATCGTCCGTCTTTTCGTGCAATTTTTCCAGGGCATCCGACCAGGCCCGCATCACCGTGATAATGGTTCCTTCCACGGGATTGATCAAGGATTCATAGACATGATCCACACTCTGTCTGGCCGCCAGGACAAACTTCCGGGTGGTGGCCGTCTTCTCTTCTTTCAGGGTCTGAGACAATCCATGGAGGAATTGGGCGAAAATGATCCCTGAGTTACCCCGGCTGCCCATGAGGGCTGCATCTGCAGCACTGGAGACCACCACACCCAGGGAGGGGTCTTTCGGGATCTCTGCGGCAACAGCCTGAACCGTAGATGCCAGGTTGGTACCGGTATCTGCATCTGGAACAGGAAATACATTGATCTTGTTCAGGTAAGCCCGGTCATTTATGATTGCCTGGGCTCCGGCAATAAAGGCCGCTCTGAATCGGTAGCCATCGAGATATTTCACTCCTTGAACTGCTGCAATATCACCCATGATAATCCTCTTTGTTTTTCCCTATAAGCCTGGAGATGGTCAATCCCAGATCTGGGGAACCATTTGAATCGCGTTAAGGTCATAGCCCTGTTCGGCAACGCGATCTAAAATACCCTGATAAACAGAATCGGAAAGACTCGTTTCTCTGGCCATGATCCAAAGGTAATTGCGATTGGGGACACCAACTACTGTATAACTATAGTCATCTGCCAGATCGATGATCAGATAACCAAGCTTCAAGGGCCACAGCGGTTGGACGCGCCATTCTGCATTGCTTTCCGTATCATAGATAAATCCACGCTGGGTCATGTTCTTGACCGGGCCGTCCTGGCTGTCCTTGCGATACGTAAAACCCACATCAACGATCCCCTTCTTTTCATTCCAGGTATAGGTTTCAATGGCGTTCACCGCCCCTTTTTCAAACATGGTTGGGATGCTGGAAATAACATACCAGTCACCCATAAAGCGTTGGATATCGACATAATCCACGAGTTTTTGCGGTTTATCTGCTGCATTGACGGATAACATGGTTGTGATCCCTATAATTATTACAATCGTTGAAATGATTTTTGAGTTCATCTTTGACCCCCAGGTATGAATGCGTTTGTGGTTCTTATGTATTCGGCGTAGTCCGGCTTTGTTTTGATCAGAAGCTCATCCAACATCTTTACTCCTGAAACCTTGATCAACAACCAGGTCATGATAAGGGGGCTGATCAAGATCCACAAGGTGGAAATCTCTATGGCGATCAAGGTTAAGCCCCACCAGAGCACAGCCTCACCAAAATAGTTAGGGTGACGGGTCAGTCCCCAGAGGCCCGTATTCATGACTTTACCACGGTTTTTGGAGTCTTTTTTGAATTGTCTCAGCTGCCAGTCCCCAATGGATTCAAAGAGGAAACCCGCCAGAAAGAGGAGCAATCCCACGTAATCGACGACATGCAGGTCGGATTGATCTTGAAGACCTGTGAGTAACGGCAAGGATACAATCCACATCACAGCGCCTTGGAGGATAAATACGCGTAGATAACTGTACCACCACCAGCGGGTTCCAAATTGTTGACGCCAATTGGCATATCGGGCATCTTCCGGCATTCCGGCATTCCGCAGACCAATATGCAGGGCAAGCCTGATTCCCCAGAGGAGGATCAGCCCAAAAAGCAGACTGACCTGCAGCGTGGTCTCAGGATTCACCATGAGATAGGTGTAGGCAGCCAGAATGAATCCCGGCCCCCAGAAGATATCCATGATGCCTGCGTCCTTTTTGGCAAGGCTGATGACCCAGACCAGGGACACATAGACCAGGATGGCCAGGCCACCGCTGAGAAATAGCTGAATCTGACTCACGTCAGCCCCTGCCCAGAAGACGGCGTCTTTCGGTTTCTTTGATGGCATCCTTAAAGATGCCGACAATAGAGACCTGATTAAAGTAATCGCTGACGGAGTCAGGAATCCAGCCACCTGGATCCATGACCAGACGATAAGACACGTCGTATTTTCCGTCAGCGCGTTTATTCATGGACCAGGAACCCACACCATAATCGATATACACGCCTGATCTCTCGTTTACTTGATAGTTTTTTAAGTCGCTTTGGGGAATCAGCTCCCAATCCACCCGGGTAGAGCCACTATCTGGTCTGAACATTCTGAAAGCATAGACACGGTCGGAGATCAGCGGGATGTCCACATACTGATATCCCACCAGCTCGGTTTCAGTTACGGCCAGGAGGTCACATTCCATGGCACTGGCACTGGTAAGAAAACGCCCATAATTGGAAACATCCTCTATGACCTGAGCCAGCACTTCCGGATCGATATCAACGACCTGGCTGACGCGAACTGCTTTGACAGGTACACCGGACACTGGTTTGACATGAATACTGATACCCTCATCCGTTGTTTCGATCAGAGACCAGTCCTGCTCAGTGTACAGGGTCCTTGAAAGAACCGCGCTTGATGCAGACACCAGATTGGGGGTAAGCATCAGTGTGGCGAGAAGTGAAAGGATAATTTTTAAGATCATGATGGTCTCCTGTCGAGAACTTCATGGAGTTTTACCAGACCGGGAATGGCCACACCCCAGAACAGGCCCAGAATGACCATGGTCAGTGTGGTGTCCATATTGAACTGGATGGCATCGAATTTTGCGCCGGCCATATAGGAAAGGGGACCGAAAATAGCGCCAAGAGTAAAGCCCAGGAATGGTTTGGGCTTGATCCAGCTCAGTGAGTGATTCAAGGTTGCCGCGAAACCACCCCACATGGCGGTGATCCAGAGGGGGGCCAGCATGGGTGCAAAGGAATAGCTGCCAGCATAGCTGAGCAGACCGGTCATGGTGAAAATGGTGTCTGCAATGGTACCGGCCAGCATGGCTCCCAGAATGAGCTGTGCTTCTGCAAGGTTTTTGCGGGTTAGGGAGAGGTGGTCTACCAGCATATATACCGTAAAAGCCAGGGGTCCCAAAAAGGGATAGCCCATGACAATACCGGCAACGGTCAGCCACCAGGCGGACTGAAATCCTACGGCGTTAAATCCAAGTTTGAGTGCTTTGCTTTGTGTCTTCATTTTTTTTCCTTATCACCCCTTGGGGTGTTTATTGTTACTCACCCTTGAATATAAATCGCGCATAACGCGCATTGCAAGAAATTTCGACAATTTTTATCATATTTATTTCTAAATCGTATAATATCAACAGGTACATCGATTATTTTTTGTGGTTATTTGATCGCGATAAGGACAATAAGTGACCTAAAAGCGCGCGATTTAATTATTTTGCGCGTTTTGGCTATATACTAAGACAGGAATCTGATAGAATGTCTATCCCAAAGCCTGGTTCGGATACTCTGGTCGTTTGGGTGCTGATTGTTTCAGTTAAATAAAGCGATGGTGTTTATTGAATGAACTTTTTGAAAATATACGGACCCAGTTCAGCCCCCCAGACCTGCTCACCAGTGGCATTGAATCCTCGATCCCAGCTCTGTAACTCGGCACGGGAGATCTTTACCTCAGAAGTGGCATAACTGGCCCCTCGCAGGGAACTCTTGCACCGGTCTTCAATCGTACTTCCTACAAACACCTCACCCTTTCGCTGGAGGAGAATGGCGCACCCTTCACGTTCAGTCAGGGAGTCCGGCGTCAGGTTCTCCAGCAACGCTAAGTCTCTATATGCTCCGGCAAAGCGCAGGGGCGAGGCCAGCGTATACACAGCACTTAACAATTCCCCTGACCCTGACCGGGAGAGGCGATAGACACGCTGTCTGTAGGGCTGCTCCAGAGACCAGGCTGCCGCCTGCTCCACATACAGCCAATCCGCTTCCGGCTCCTCCGGCCAGATCTCCACCATTTCCAGACGGATGTCAAAATAGTTGGTGTCCCGTGCTGCCTGTTCCGCACTGGAGAAAGAGCCGACCATCATGGCTTTCAACTCCAGAAGGTCCTGATCATTTAGATCAGTCCCGCCTTTACATCCCTGCAGCAGCATCAAGGCAAGCAGAACCACACTCAAATATTTCATGTTCATCCCTCTGATGATTTATGGGTTTTCCTGATTAATCTGGAATACTGCAGTTCGTCGCTGTCCGTCCGAGACGAGTGACTCAAACTGATCGTCTTCAAAGAGATCCATTAGCAGTCGATAGGTCACGCTTTCATCGAAAACAGCACCCCCCAACATACCATATGTCACCAATTGACCTAAATCGATCTGAAAATCCGCGTCTTTTCCCGCCTCAATGGAAATGGCAGAATAGCACTCCTCAAATCCATGCACCATCCAGGAGCCCTTGAGCTCATTGGCCTGAATTTCTTCCAGAAAGATCTGCCCCGTGCAGATGTAATAGATATCCGCTTCGGTTCCGTTGGCAACCGTTACAGTAATGGTGGTATTGGTATCCAGTGAATACTGTCCCGCATCGGTTGTCAATTCAACCTCTCCATCACTAAAAAGACCACAGCCCACCAGCACCATGAACGCCAAAAGACACCACCGCCTGCATTTCATCGACCAATCCCCTCTTTACTTAAAAAAATTTTTCTGACAGCAAACTAAAGCGATATCCCTTTGATTCCAGGGCCAATAACATAGCATCCAGCTTATTGAAGAATTTATCGCTTCTGTCAGGGTGGGTGCCAATGTGGAGCAGGAGGATAAACCCGTTCAAGCCATACTCTGAGTTAACTTCATAATCCATAATGCTATCATAGATCATGTCGCTGCTGAGATACCTTTCGCCCAGGTCCGGCGTGGTGTAGTCTGCAGTGGAGCGTGTTCCCTGGCTGTAGTTGATTAATGTTAAACCCAGCTCGCCTGTCCACTTACTGATGCTTTCATTGTACCATTCATAGGGTGGAAGAAATAGAGGCGCATCCTCTGGAGTGATCCCAAAACGGGCCATTTCCCCATAATTATTGCGGAGATCCTCAATGAATTCGTCACGACTGACCAACAATGAGTCCCGATTCTCCCAACTGGCATAGAGCAGATGCTTGTCAGAGTGAGCTCCCAAATAATGCCCGTCCCGCTTCAATCCCTTGATGATTCCTTTAAAAGCCCGATTTCGATAGAAATCACCTGTAAAAAAGAAATGTGCCTTGATATTGTGCTTTTTCAATATCTTTCGGATCAGCTTTCCACCTTCAGCATATTTGTGACCGGTAAATACCAGAAAAATCTCTTTCTTGTCTACATCTCCCCGAACAATGGCTCCTTTATAAGTCTGAACAGCTATTTTCGGTCCGGGTGGATCTGCAGGCGCCAGTGAAGAAAAATAATAACTCAGACTGGCTGTTCCATCCATGGTCGGTTCATTGGTGGAGTAGTCGCCATAATCGTCATGATAGACACACAAATCCGACTGAAACCGGCTATACTCATCACCATTGACGATTCTCAATCCTCGAAGCGACTCAAAAATCGACGTGTAGACCGGTCCATCGATCAATCCCCCGGGGAGCTCCAACCCAAAGACCGCCGTCTGAGCAGCATGGGGATCCACCGGTGTATCGCCATATTCAGGAAAGCCGATGATCATGCTGGTCCCCCAGGGATTGACTCCCAACAACCAATCCCGCATGGCGGCTTCAAGTTCTGCATATTGACGGTCCCCCGTCAGGTCCTCATAGAGGCGGACCTGAGTCAAAATAGCCGCTACCAGGTTGTTGGAGCACCAGATATAGGGCACGCCCATGAGAAATCCATTCTCCTGGGCTCGGGCCTGGACCGCATCGATCCCTGATTTCAAATAGGCCACGAATTCATCTCTGGACTTTCCCTGTGAAAGCTGGGCGATCTTAACATGTCCCAGATTCACGAAGGGATACCATTGATAGTGTCTGGCGGCATTTTCCAGCATCCAGGGTGTCACCATCTCCTGACGCCCCCAAGTGGCCGCATCCTCAAGATACTTGACATCCCCGGAGAGCACCGAAAGCTGTGCCGCAGCCAACTCCAGGTCATCTACATAGTTGTCTTCTTCATAAAAGTAGGGTGCTCGATTGCTGGCGGTTTGATTCACCCCCAGATCGCTCAGGGCATAGCTATAAGCCATCATGGCTTTTTGTCCGATGCGGCTGGAAAATTCAGGATCAAAGGATTTCAGCAGGTCAGCGCCCAGGGCAAAGGCAGAAGCATATTTCCCGGCTGTTGACGAGACCCCTGTGGATCGATTCTTGTACTTTCCCAAGCCCTGTGGTTTACCTGTTACAGGATAGACCGGTCGTTCACGACCTTTCCCGTAGTCAACGGAATCTAAAGTGGGCAATGTGAACTTGGTATGGTCTCGATCATCGGCGATCTGGTTGAACATGAGATCCGGTTCAGGATACATCTTGTCCATCCATTCCAGACCCCACCTGGCCTCATCCAGGATATCCGGGACCCCGTTGGCTCCAGGGTCTCCATTGGCTTGATAAACATCTCCAAATGCATGGGGGTTCTGTTCATAGGCAAACAGCATCTGATAGGTGGCGTTGGCCGAGGTCGTCGCATACTGCAAATAATCTGAAGCATCATGCCAGCCGCCGGTCACATCCAGATAGGTTGAGTCAAACTCAGGGTGATCCACAATGAAGCCATCCCGGGTGTGACATGAATCCTGCAGAAACGGGTTATATCCGCAGCGCTGCTGACGCATATAGTTCAGCAGAAAATCTGCCGCACCAGCGTAGAGTTCAGCACCGATCTGAAACGGGGAAGACTGACTTTCAGAAAGCTTGATGTAAAACAGGCCCGGGTCAGAAAGCCCACTGAAATCCAGCCGATGAACGTGGTTGAAACTGGCATATGCGCCTCGGTCAGGGCTGACTTTTCCTGTGTAAACCACCAGTCCGGTAAGCACATTGATCACTTCAAATGCTTGATCGGTCAAAGGAGCGCTGCTTCCCACCACGGCAACCTTCATGGAAGCGGGGGTGTATCCCAGCTGGTTTACCCGGATCCAAACATCAGCTCCATGAAGGGAGAGGGCAAGAACCAGCAGCCAGATCGTCTGAACGGGTCTTGTCATTTTACGGCCTCCAATAGATCTGACGTAGAAACCACCCGGCAGAACTCACCGTTCAAGCTGGCCAGATTGACGGCATGCATGAGATCAGCAGAATAGTAGGTCCCATCTGGTCCAGTACGATCAAAGGTGGCGGTGGCGTCCGAGACCATGGTCACATCAAAACCCATATTGGCGGCCATGCGGACGGATGTTGACACACAATGATCAGTTGTCAGGCCGGCCATGACCAGGTCTTGAGCCTCATGTGCTCTAAGAAAGGATTCTAGATCTGTCCCAATGAAGGCACTGTTAACTGACTTCTTGAAATCCGGCTCCCCAGGCAATGGTTGACCTTCCGGCTTATACGCATTCCCGGGTTGTCCTTCCGCCAGAGGAGATCCTGGGGATATGGAGCAATGTCTGACATGTACCACGGGCCACGAATGTTTGCGCCAAAAAGCCAGAAGTCTGGCAATATTCTGTTCAGCATGGGGATTGTTGCGTTGGCCCCAGGTCGGATTGTCAAATCCCTGTTGGACATCGATGAGGATGAGTGTTTGAGGATTCATTGGTTACCTTCATTTTTTGTATGGATCATGCCGTGCCATCAAGCTAGCAAAAGCCCAGGTTCAAATAAAGACGTTTCATTTTGATCTCAGGACAGCCCAATCGTTTTGTGATGATTTTCTGGCGGAGATCAACCTCAATCATATTTAGATTGAATCATGTTCAAACATCTGATATTTCTGGCAGTCATCGCCATTCCGCTATGGGCAATTGAGGAATCACTGCCGGCCTCCCTGACTGAAGAAGAGTTGTTGCGTCTCGGTGAGATCGGAGCCTTGCGGGAAGTGACGCCTCCGCCAGCGGGTCCATTTGATCTGGTGGCTGAATACGATCTGGCAGACGGTGTGATCTTTAGCTGGAGCAATAGCTATTCGGTATTGATCCGCGATCTGATCACTGCAGTTTCTCTGGAGGATACGGCTTTTATTGTAGTCTCAAACACATCGACCCAGGCCAACGTCAATAATCAATTGATCGCCAATGGCGCCGATATGAGTCGGGTGCAGTTCATAATCCATGCCTTGAATTCGGTCTGGATGCGTGATTATGGTCCCTGGTGGGGTTTGGATGCCTATGGCCAGCGAGGGATCGTGGATTTCATTTATAATCGTCCCCGGCCACTTGATGACGCCTTTCCCCAATATCTTTCAACCTCCTGGGACCTGCCCTATTACGGCCCGCCCCTGGTACATCCCGGTGGAAATTTCATTGTAGATGGACACGGTCGGGCTTTTGCCACCACCCTTGTCCAGACTGAAAACACAGCTCTGTCCTATACCGAGATCGCCGAGATCTTTGCAGATTACGGCGGTATAGATACACTGATCCTCCTTGAACCCATGCTGGCCGATGGAACAGGCCACATCGACATGTTCTGCAAACTGCTGAATGACTCAACCTTCATATTGGGTGAATACGAAACCCCTAGCGATGGGGCCGGAAGTAATTATGACATCCTCAACCAGAACGCCCAACTTCTGGCCAGCCTGATCTCAAGCACGGGGAGACCCTTCAGGGTCGAGCGCATGCCCATGCCGCCTTACTCCGGAGGCGTTTCATATACCTACACCAACTCTCTGATCGTGAACAATAGCGTACTGGTGCCCATATATGGTTTTGAAACAGATGCTGCAGCGCTGGCGCTTTATGAATCGCTCATGCCCGGTTATGATGTCATGGGATTTGACTGCAATATCATCATCCCTGCCAATGGTGCCATTCACTGCATTGCCAAACTGGCCATGTCGAATCAGCCGGTTGACTGTATCGCCGGAGATCTCAACCAGGATCTTCAGACCAATGTTCAGGATCTTGTGCTCCTGGTGAATGTACTACTGGGAAACATGGAAATCACGCCAGCCTTGTTTTGTGCCAGCGATCTTAATGATGACGAACTGTTAAATGTTCAGGATATTGTCTTGTTGGTCCAGAGAATTCTGGGTTGATCAATCTTCCAGGGAAACACTAGGAATACTGATGGTATAACACAGTCCTTTATCGCAGGTGAAATCCACATCACCCAGCAGTTGATCCTCAACCACTTCTTTTATCAACCGCATGCCCAGGGTGTCCTGATGATCCATGTCAATATTATCTGGAAGCCCGATCCCATCGTCACTAATGGTGAGGTCGATCCCATTTTTACCAAAACCATTTGCTTCTATGCGGATCGTTCCATGGCTTTGGTTGGGGAAGGCATGTTTGAGGCTGTTGCTAATGATCTCATTGATGACCAGACCCAGAGGAACAGCAAACTGCAGGTTGATGGGAACAGTCACTGCGTCCACCTTCAGATCGATCTCCATTTTTTCATTTTCATAGATGGCGATAAGACTCTCGGCCAATTTTGATAGGTAGGTGTTTAGTTTGATCTCAGCCAGATTCTGGGAGCGGTAGAGCAGGTCATGGACCAGCGACATGCTGTAAATTCGACTGCTCATATCTCTCAACACCTGCAGGGTCTCATCATTTTGTGTTTTTCGAGACTGAAGATCCAGTAGACCAATGATCACCTGCATATTGTTCTTGGTACGGTGATACACCTCCTTGAGCAGGACATATTTTTCTCTGGCCGAGGCTTCTGAGGATTCTTCTGCCCGTTTGCGCACAAGCACTTCCCCGGCTAGCGCTTGGTTGGTTCTCTTGAGCTCCTCCAGCTTATCTTCCAGTTTTCTGACCAGGGTCGCATTGTAGACCTTGAGATACTCTCTTTCCGGTGTTTGTCCTTTGGGGGTTACTTCACGCCCCTCTTCGTGTTCTTCCATGACCTCTTCAACGATCTGCAGCAATCGGTCGGGGTCTGTAGGCTTTATAAGGAACCTGTCTGCCCCCAGGCTTAAGGCCAGTTTTTCATCCTGTCTATCGGTATAGGTCGCTGTATAAAAGATGAAGGGGATGTCCTTCATCGTTTTATCCTTCTTTAATTCGCGGCAAAACGAGAAGCCATCCATCACTGGCATAAGAATGTCTGAAACAATGATATCAGGATGTACATCCCGTACCAACCCAAGAGCCTCTTTTCCATCAGCCGCCCGATAAACAGAATAGCCTGTTGCTGAAAAGAGCGATTGCAGCATGTAAAGGTTTTCTTCTATGTCATCAACGAGGAGAATTCGTTTCATGATCAGGCCTGCAGGTACGTTTCAATATCTTCGATAAAGGTATCGGGGTCGATTGGCTTTTTGATGTATCCGTTACAGCCGGCCTCAAGGGATTTCTCCTTGTCTCCCGGCATGGCGTAGGAGGTAATGGCCACAATGGGTGTGTTTGCCAGGCTTGCATCTGAGCGGATGGCGCGGGCAACCTCATAGCCGTTCATTTTCGGCAACTGGATATCCAGCAGGATAAGGTCAGGCTGGATTTTTTTGGCCATTTCAACGCCGGTGGCGCCATCATAGGCTTTGAAGACCTCATGGTTGTTGTTCTCACAGAGAAATGATGTGAGATACATATTGTTCTCGTTGTCTTCAATGATAAGGGTTTTAGTCTTCATCTTCAGGCACCTCCAAATTGAGGGCAAGCGCAACGGTAAAGGTGCTGCCTTTGCCATATTCACTTTCCACCGTTATTCGACCCCCCAGAAGTTCTGAAAGTCGACGGCAGATAGCCAGACCAAGACCGGAACCCTCTTTGACGCGATTCAGTCCCGTGTCCACCTGTCTGAATGTACTAAAGATATCATCAAGGTCTTTCTCCTTGATACCCATTCCCGTGTCGCTGACCTGAATCAACAGGTCATCGTCCTGACGGAAACACTTGACCTCAATACGGCCTTCGTCTGTAAACTTGATGGCGTTGTTTATCAGGTTGATCAAAATTTGTTCGATCCGCCTCTTGTCACTATGTATCTCAGGGATGTTGGGCTCGATCTCATAGTTTAGCTGCAGCCCTTTTTTCTCTGCAAAGGGGCGCAAACTGCTCACCGTCATGATGATCAGCAGATCAATCTTAAAGGACTCTCCAAAGATTTGCAGACGACCGGCCTCTATTTTGGAGATATCCAGAACATCATTGATCAGTTCCAGGAGATGTTTTGAACTGCCCTGGACCATGCGCAACTGTTTTTTCTGCTCATCGGTCAAGGGGCCTGCCATGCCCTGCATGAGAATTNCAGTAAAACCGATAATGGAATTCAACGGTGTACGCAACTCATGGGACATGGATGCCAGGAACGCCGATTTTAAATGATCTGACTCTTCAGCCTTCAATTTGGCCTCTGTCAGCTCCGCCGTTCGTTCGTCTACCAGCTCCTCCAGATGCTTTTCGTGCTGCCAGATACGTTCCATCATATCATTAAAACTGTCCACCAGGGTGCCGATCTCATCCTTGGATGTCCGCTTGACCCTGAGGGAATAATCACCGGAGTTTTGCACTTCCTTGCTGGTCTTGGCCAGTGTCAGAATGGAGCTGGAGATCTGTTTTTGGGCCCTCACGGAAAGTAGATAGGCCAGAACCAGCCCCCCAACCAACACGAAGAGAGACTGCCACACAACATTGATCAACTCGGCTCTCCGGGCGGAGGTGTCCAAGCGCAATGATATCCATCCCACGGTCTTGTTGTCCGAAACAACGCTTCTTGAAAGGATGAAATGACCCTGGTCGATTGACTGTGAATCTTTCAGTGCCCAGCTGAATTCGAAGGGGGGCACATCCGGTTTGTGGTAGCTGGCAAAGACTTCCCCCAGATTGTCATACAGCGTGGCATTGAGGATGTCCGGCTGGGTTTCCAGGGATGATAAAACGTCTGTGGCGGCTTCATTGTCATAAAAATAGATGGCTGAAATGCTGTTTGAACCCAGGATCTCTGCCAGGGAGGACATGCGGTTGGCCGATATCTCCGCAAATTGCTGATATTGAGCAATGAGATAGAAGCCCACAAAAAAGACCAGGATCAAACTCGTGGTAAATAGCTGAATCGAAACCAGCTTTGTTTTTATGGATAGGTCTCGAAATCTACTCATTGTTTTGTGTCTCTCCCTCGCCAACCAAAATTGCAAGTTTCAGCAGTTGTGAGCTGGCCGTCAGGTTGGCCTCTTTTAGTGCTTGACGATTGATCTCCAGCTTGATCTTTCCATCACGCTTTACAAAATTGATGGCCCCATCACTGGTGGCAAACCCCAGCGATTCACCAACAAACAGGATATTTGTTGAGGTCAGCCCGGGGCGCAGGTCATGAAAAGCAGTGCTGTTGTGCACCGGGACAAACAGAATCTCACAGTCATCGATCTGATCCGGGTCTGTCACCTTCAGCACATTGATGGTTTGCCCTGATTCAAGACGCTCCTGGGCCATCATACGCAAGGGGACTAAAATCTCATCCACCCCAAAGACGCCAATGGTAAAGGTCTTTGCCGTGTCCAGGGTGGTCCAGCCTATATATTTGGTAAAATTGTAGAGAAAAACCGCCTTCATCCTGGTATCCGGATGAACATTAAAACGCTGAGAGGACGCCGGGTTCAAGGGGATGAGAACCAGAAGCACCCACACAAAGAGCTGTTTCAAAAAGACTGCCTGCTTAGGCAATGGTTATACTCGCGGTCGTTTTCATAAAGGCTTGAAATTAATCGCTTGCTTTCTCTATTCCTATTTAGAATCCCTGCCGTGAGGCAACTGGGTTGTAATTAACGCACTCACAGCTCTTCTGGCAACATCCACTCCCATTGCTTCTCTGCCTGATAACCACAACTTTGGCAGCAGATAAAACCCAAAGCTGTCCTTGTATGATGCAAAGGTACTCCTAGCTTTCCGACATATCAGCAAATATGGATATGAGACGGCAGGCAGATAGCGCTCAAAAAATATAATAGGTCCGTGATATTCTGTCCTGCTCAAGCACAATAAACACAAACAAATATTCATGATCTTTAAAGAATCTTTCTTGCAAACTATAAGGACTAAAACTATCATGTTTGAAAGATTGTTGGGTATGCGTTATCAAAACGGGGTGAATATGTTAAAAATGCGTTTTTTTGTTTTACTGTTAATCATAGCCTCTGCCTTTGCTTCAGAGGGGGAAACTCAACCGGAAATTGGAATTGACGATAGTTTTTTAGGGCAGACCGTGCCTTTGGACTTGTCCTTCTATGATGAGAATGGGGATCCCATCACCCTTTCCCAGGCCGGAGAAGGACGACCGATTGTGCTGGCCCTGGTCTATTACAATTGCACTTCCATCTGTAACCCTTTTCTCAATGCTATTGTTGATGTCATCAATCAGTCACCTTCCGGATTTCTGCCAGGCAATCAATACAATGTGGTTGCCGTCAGTTTTGACCCCAAGGAAGACGCCGAGATCGCCCGATTAAAAAAAGAATCCTATTACAATCTATTTAAAGGTAAAAAGGATATTCCAGAATCTGGGTTTCGCTTCCTCACCGCAGACTCCTCCAGTATTGCCCAGTTAACAGCTTCCGTGGGTTTCAAATATGCACCAGACGATGCCGGAGGGTTTATGCACGCCTCTTCCATCATCATTCTTTCACCCAGCGGTATCATTTCCAGATATATCCGCGGACTGTCCTTTCTCCCCGTGGAACTCATGGTTTCTGTGACCAATGCCATGGAGGGGAAATGGGCACCCACCATCAAAAAGATCGTCAAATTCTGTTTTGCCGAGGAACCTGAAGGACGGGGCTATTATTTTAACTTCCTGAAGGTCACCGGCGTGATCATCATTGCCTCCATCTTGTTTACCGTGTTCGTGCTCAGTTTTGCACTCAACCGGAAAAAGAAAAAAATCCAACCTGAAACGAAGGACGCATAAGCATGGAAAAAGCCATGAACCAAAATTACCTGAACAGCCATACCAGCGCCAAATGGACCAAAGGGTTCATGAGCTGGTTCATGTCCACCGACCACAAGCGGATCGGCGTCATGTATGCTGTGGCCATGTTCTCATTCTTTTTTGCTGCCGTCTGTCTCGGTTTCGTCATGAAACTCCAGAAAATGTATCCAGCTTCATCGGGTTGGGAGATCATTCCACCGGAATGGTACGGAAGCTTTTTTACCCTTCACGCCATCGTGATGATCTTTCTTTTTATTGTTCCCGGCGCACCGGCCATTTTGGGCAATTTCTTTTTGCCTCTGCAGATCGGCGCTAAGGATGTCGCTTTTCCACGGGTGAATCTGCTCTCCTTCTGGCTCTATCTGTTTGGTGCCATTATGGCCGTTGTGGGGGTCCTTCTGGGTGGCGCAGACACAGGCTGGACATTTACTCCGCCATATTCGGTGACAACCAAGACCATTTCCATCTTCGGGGTCACGTTTGACTCTGTATCCTGGATGCTCACTGCCGCCTTCATCCTGGGCTGGGGTACCATCCTCACCGGTATCAATTTTATCGTAACCATCCACAGAATGCGCGCCAAGGGCATGGATTATTTTAAGATGCCCCTTTTTACCTGGTCGATCTATGCCACGTCATGGCTTCAGGTTCTGGCCACACCGGTGGTGGGGATCACCTTATTGATGATCGTCATTGAACGCATCATGCCAGTGGGATTCTTTGACCCCTCCAAAGGTGGCGACCCCATTCTGTTTCAACACCTGTTCTGGATCTATTCTCACCCCGCCGTCTATATTATGATCCTGCCCTCCATGGGATTGGTCAGCGAGATCATCCCGACCAACAGCCAGAAACCAATCTTTGGTTATAAAAGCATTGCCATCGCTTCGGTCAGTATTGCTGCTGTGGGTTATCTCCTTTGGGCCCACCACATGTTCACAACCGGCATGTCAGACTTTGCTGCCGTCCTCTTTTCCTTCCTGACCTTTTTCGTAGCCATCCCAACAGCGATCAAGGTTTTTAATTGGACGGCTACGCTTTACAAGGGGTCTATCACCCTGACACCGGCCATGCTTTTTGCGTTGGCTTTCATCTTCAACTTCAGTATCGGCGGGTTGACAGGCATGTTCCTGGGATCTCTTTCTACAGACATCCATCTCCATGATACGGATTTTGTCGTTGCCCATTTTCATTATACCATGTTCGGCGGGGCCGCCTTTGGTCTCATTGGCGGCATCTTTCACTATTTCCCGAAAATGTTCGGCAAGATGTACAGCATGCTCTGGGCCAAGATCGGTTTTGTCTTCATGTTCGTGGGCTTCAATGCGTTGTACTTTCCTATGCTCTGGCTGGGTTACTACGGCATGCCCCGTCGCTATCACACCTATCCTGACATTCCCATTTTCAACAAACTCCAGATGGCCTCAACGGTGGGGTCCTGGGTCCTGGTCACCGGTGTGATCATTGTTCTGGCGGTCTGGATCTACGCCCTCATCAAAGGCAAACGAACCACCGAACAAAACCCCTGGAATTCATCAACCCTGGAATGGCAGACAGCCACACCACCCACCCTTTTCAATTTTGAAGAGGATGTGGAGATCACCCGTGACCCATACAATTATGAAGCCTTTCATGCCGAGGTAGCAGCGGGTAAAGCCGTAGGAGGTAAGCGTGACTGATCAAGCCCATGCCGTTGAACACCATCATGATGAAGAGGGAACCCGTCTGGGGTTCTGGCTCTTCCTATACACCGAACTGTTTCTGTTTGGCGCCTTTTTTCTGGTCTACGCCGTGTATCGGTCGGCCCATCTTGAAGATTTCAAACTGGCTGCTGAAAGTCTGAATACCACCATTGGCACCGTGAATACCGTCATTCTGCTCACTAGTAGTTTGACCGTGGTGCTTTCACTGGACGCCCTGAAAAGCGGGGCGGTCAAATTGGCCAAAGGGCTGCTGCTGGCCACCATTCTCCTTGGGCTGGCCTTTCTGGTCATCAAAGGCTTTGAGTGGAGCGCCAAATTTGAGCATCATCTGTTCCTCCAGACAGCTTCCGGAATTGCCGCCGGTGAAGGCTCACCGCTGCTCACCCCCGGTGCCGAGATGCTGCCCAACGGACAGGTCCTTTTCTTTGGTCTTTATTTTATCATGACCGGCACCCATGCCCTGCATATCATTATTGGGGCGGTCTGGCTGGGCCTGGTCTATTTCTGGATCTCCAAGGGATCCATTCACCCTGGTAATGTTGGCGTTCTTGAGCGCAGTGGGCTATACTGGCATCTGGTGGATGTCATTTGGATTTTCCTGTTCCCGCTTTATTACCTGGTTCATTAGAGGGTTCGATTATGACAACACATGACTCTGTTTTTAGCCCCCGACAGCCCCTGATCATTTTTGGGGCTCTGGTTGTTCTGACACTTATCACCGTCTTGATCTCGGGTATCACTGAAAGTGCCGGCCTCGCCATCATTTTAGCCATGCTGGTTGCCTCAGTAAAGGCCTCCCTGGTAATGATCTTTTTCATGCACTTGAATCATGAACCTTTGATCTTCAAGATCTTTCTGGGAGTGGCGTTTTTCACCCTGTCGGTTATCTTCGTTCTGACATTTTCTGACTATGTTTTCAGGGGGATCGCATGAACGTAAACTATTACCCAAATTCGGTGTTTAGCCAGGATGTGGATTTCAGCTTCTATTTGATCTTTATTATTTCCATCCTGTGTTTGGTGGGTATTACCGGCTTTATGATCTTCAGTGTGATCAAATACAGCCGTAAGAACAACCCCAAGGCAGCCAATATTGAAGGCCATACCGGCTTGGAGATCGTCTGGACTGTGATCCCCACCATCCTGGTCATGTTTATTTTCTATTTCGGCATGCAGGGCTTTCTTAAAATGCGCAACGTTCCTGAAGACGCCATGGAGATCAAGGTGGATGCCGGCATGTGGTGGTGGAAATTCACCTATCCCAATGGACTGGAACAAACCACGGCCCAGGGTCTCACGGTTCCTGCTGACACACCGATCTTTTTACCCCTCCACTCGGTGGATGTGATCCATTCTTTCTATATCCCGGCATTTCGGGTCAAGATGGATGTAGTTCCAAAACCAGACGGCGTTGAGGACAACTACACCTGGTTTGAAGCCAGTCAACTTGGTAGTTTTGATCTTTTCTGTGCAGAATACTGCGGTTTGAATCACGCCCAGATGCTGAGCAAGGTCCACGTTCTGACCAAGCCTGATTATTTAAAATGGATGGATGAACAACTGGCATTGCAAAAAGCCAATCAGGCATTGAACCCGGGCCTGGCGCTACTAACATCCAAGGGATGTATTGCCTGTCACAGCAGCGATGGTAGTAAGCTCATCGGTCCTTCATTTAAAGGCCTTTTTGGTAAAAAAGAGATTGTGGTTGCCAATGGTGAAGAGTTTGAGATCACCGTTGATGAAGCCTACCTGAAAGAATCCATCATGGAGCCGGCCAAGAATATTGTAAAGGGCTACCAGCCCTTGATGCCTCCCTTGCCGCTGACAGCAGATGAGGTTGCAGCCATTATTGAACATATCAAGGAATTGAAGTAGTGAGGCTCTCTTCTCTGCACGCGGGCCTGTCTGTCATGCTGAGCCAGTCGAAGCATGAATCGGTAGGCTTCGTCGGCCTTCGACGAGCTCAGGGTGACGAAAGTGCTTTAGGAGAAAAGAAGAAATGAAAGCCTACATAGAACTCTTCCGTCTTAGACCCATCCCCATGATCATGCTCATGGTTGTCTTCGCACACCTCTACGCCTTGCGCGAGATGGGCCTGCCTTTTGAAACCCTGCCTTTATTGATATTGTTTCTGACCACCGGACTGGCCAACGCCGCCGTTTTCGCTTTGAATCAGTATTACGAGCGTGAGGCTGATGCCAGGATGACACGGACACAATCTCGTCCCATTCCTTCAGGAAGGATCTCGCCTCAAGCTGCCTTTTGGGCTGGGATCACCGTCTTTGGCTTGTCTCTGGCTGCCCAATACTTTCTGATCAACATGGCCACCACGCTGGCCACCTTCGCCACGGGTGCCCTGTATGTCTGGACCTACACCCCCCTCAAGTCCCGAAGCTCGCTCAGCACACTGATCGGCTCAATCCCCGGCGCCTTACTGCCTGTGATCGGCTGGTATTCCGTAGGGGTTGGGTTTGACCTGATGATCTGGTGGATGTCCATCATGATCTTCCTGTGGCAGATCCCCCATACCTTTGTCATTGTTTTCCGGTATACGGATCAATTCATCGCAGCTGGTGGAAAACAGCTTCAGCTCGTCGCTGGAGAGAATGCCTCCTTCAGGCAGAGCCTCTGGTACACCTGGATCAATATTCCTCTGATCCTGGTGCCATTTATTTTTGGTGTATCCGGGGGTGTTTACATGGCCATCGCCGTGCTTATCACGGGCTATGCCATCTATCGAGTCACACAGTTCTACCTGGAACGGGAAACCAAGTCAGCTCGGAAGTTCTTCTTTTCCATGCTGCTCTATTTGCCCATTCTGTTCGTCGCAATGGCGACCAACCGGGTTGGCTGAAGTTTTCAAAGGGTACGATTGAGAAAGTGATTCATTCAGCATGGCCATGATCACCCATATCGAAGATTATTTTTCACGCGGTTGCGGACGCTGCGAGCGCTTTGACACATCGGACTGCTCAACAAGACAATGGGAGCAAGGGCTGACTGATCTCAGAAAGATCTGTTTGAGTGCCGGTCTGGTCGAGGAGGTAAAGTGGGGACACCCCTGCTATATGCATGCCGCTCGAAATATTGTCATCATCGGTGCGCTTCGCGGGGATTTCCGCCTCAGTTTTTTCAATGCTGCCCTGATGAAGGATCCAGAGGGGGTTTTGAAAAAGCAGGGACCCAATACCCGTTCTCCTGATATGATCAGTTTTACTCAAAACTCTCAGGTCGGGGAGTTGAAACCCATCATTTTGTCCTATTTGAAGGAAGCCATGGCTTATGCTGAGGCTGGCATCAAACCTCCCAAAAT
>JGI10211J34971_10001314_pt1 | contig 20695 bp, 15 predicted proteins | sample Etolagsediment_FD_34971 | JGI IMG/M metagenome (IMG submission 34971)
GAGCTGGAACGCGAGACCCGCGGATTCCGCAAATTCGCCCAGGGCTAGAACGGCATCGCTGCGGAGATCGCACGTACCCAGACCGATCGCAGCGCCGGCCTCGGCTGCGAACCGGAGCAGGACGCCCGTCTTCAGACGCAGCATCTTCTCGATCTCCGCCGGTTGTACGCCCCGCCGGTGCTCGAATTCCACGTCCAACGCTTCCCCGCTGATCAGGGCCGGCGTCACCCACCCGCAAAGGCGACTGACCAAGGCTCCGGCCACCTCGGCCGGCACACCGTCCTCTGTCGAGCGGGCAAGCGTGTGGACCGACCAGCCATGCAGGATGTCACCGGCCAGCATGGACATATCGGTGCCGAAACGTGCGGCGTCCGCGTGCAGCCCCAGCCGCGCCGTCGCGGTCTCCGCAAGGAGTCTGTGACAGCTCGGCTCTCCTCGGCGCGTGTCGTCATTATCGATGATGTCGTCGTGGATCAACGTCCAGTTGTGATACAGTTCCACAGCCAGAGCGGCCCGCCGTGCCCGGGCCGGGTCCCCTCCGACCAACCCGCAGCACCACAGCGTGAGCGCCGGACGCAGCCGCTTTCCGCCACGGCGGGGGTACGCGGCCACGGCCTCTCGCAGGTAGGCCGGCTCGACAACGGTGAGGAACGAGTCTGACGCAAGCAGTTGGCTTAGATCCGAATCGATCGATTTCAGTCCGTGACGCATGTAGGCAGCTATCCGCGTTGGCAGGTGGCAATGACGCTGTGTGACGGCTATACTTGACCGCGGAATACGCAATCTGCAATCTGTAGCCCTTGGCGTTTCGGGCCCATCTCCATCCGACTGCTCCCATGACCGCTTCGCTACGTCAGCATATCGCCAATATGGTGCCCGACCGAGTCCGGGACGCCGGATTCGAGCTGTTCGCGACGGGGGCCGTGCTCGATCTGCACGTCCAGGCGAAGTCTGTCGAGGCCCGGGTTGCCAACGAGAATGGCGCATTCGAGCAGGTCCGGGTCATTTTCAAGAAGGAAGGCGTGTCAGCCACCTGCTCGTGCTGGGAGAATGCGTCGATTTGCAGTCACGCAGTCGCTGCTTTGCTACGCATCGGGGAGGATGCGCCAGAGCTTTTCGGGTTCCACGCGTTTGCCGAAGAGAACGGCGACGGAGAACAGACGCCGGTTGCTGACCCTACCCCGCTGCCCGAACCCGTTGTCCGGCAGGAGCAGAAGCGCCCGCCGCTCATGGAATGCCTGCTGGCGGAGCGCGAGACCGAGGCCCGACTGGACCTGTTCCTCGTCGGCGAAGACCGTTCTCTGGAAAGCCGTTGGCATAAGCTGCACCTGCGTGTGGGTGTTGTTTACGCAGGGCGAGAGTACTCCCCGAGCAACATGAAGCGGATGCTCGATGCCGGACTGGCGGCAGGGAACATGGCACTGTCCGAGTTCTCGCCGCAGGAACAGCAGATCATGCGGTTCCTGGTCACGCACGCGGAGCAGGACGGTGCGGATTTCGAGATGTCCGCACACACGGGCGCTGAGCTGTTCCATTGCCTGATCGGTTTCAGTCATTTCCACGACAGTCGTGGTCGTATCCACGTACACGGGGACCACGTCGAACCCCAGTTCGTCGTGGCCAGTCGAGGCGACACGCCAACGGTCACGAGCCGCCTGATGTTGCCCGGCCGGGGGCTGTTGCCCGGGGGGAGCCTGACGTTGGTAGCCGGCAAGGGGGGAATCTGGATCGGCGTAGAAGGCCACTACTGGTGGTCGCCGGGAATGGTGGAGCCGCGGCTCCTCCGCTCCTTTGTACGCCAGGAAACGGTGGAGGTCTCTCCGGAGGAATTGCGACGGCTTACGGTCGCGTCGGACGAGGGACGTCTGCCCGCGATCATCGTCCATGAGGAAGGCGTACGCGAACTGGCGATGCCCTCCGGGGCGTGCCGGCCTGTGCTCACTCTTGATTGGGAAGAGGATGTTGTGGCGGCGACGCTCGAATTCGAATATGACGGCATGCGGGTGGTGCGCGAGATGGGCACTCCGGTGTGGTCACCGGACGGCCTTCTGGTGCGCGATACCGAGGCGGAGCACGCTGCGGTGGATCGCCTAAAGATGCATGGCTTCGTCCGCGCGGTCGAGCGACCGGGGCGTTACCGGATGCGAGCCAAGGAGAAGCTCTGGGAGTTTATCCGGACGGGTCTTGCGGAGCTTTCGGAAGACTGGAAGGTGTACACGTGCAACGAGTTCCAGCGCAAGCTGGCGCTGAGCGGCAAGCTCGACCTCACGTTGGCCACCACGGAAGAAGACAACGTGTCGTTCGAGTTGGCATGTCGCGCAAGCGTGGGCGGCCACATCCCGTTGCGCTGGCAGGACGTTGCGGACGCAACGCGGCACGACCTGGATTTTATCACAATGGACGACGGCGCGCTGGTTCAGGTCCCTCCGGAGGTCCGGCGCGTGGTCGAACTGCTCCTGAGCCGGTCGATGGCGGCCGACGGGGAGAAGCTCCGGTTCCCGCTGCACAGTGCGTTGGTGCTGTCGGACGCCGTTGCCCCGTACGCCACGCCGGAGGAGACCGGGTGGCGGCGCCTTCGGGAGATGTTGACGGCACAACACGGCATTCCCACACCGAAACTGCCCGAAGCCTTCCGCGGACGACTGCGTGACTACCAAGCGGAGGGAATCGGCTGGATCATGCTCCTCGAGCAATGCGGGTTCAGCGGTGTGCTGGCGGACGAGATGGGCCTGGGCAAGACGATACAGGCTCTCGGCACGATTATCCGGCGCAGGCTCACCGCCGACAAACCGGCGCCAACGCTTGTGGTGTGTCCGACGAGCCTGATCGAGAACTGGCTGATCGAGGCCAGACGGTTTGTCCCCGAACTCAAAGCCCTCGGCATTCGCGGACTGGAGCGCAAACACCTCGTCGCACGCCTTCCGCAGGTCGACCTCGCCGTCACGTCGTACGCTTTGCTTCGTCGGGACATCGAGTTGTACCAGCCGATCGACATCGACTATCTCATCTTGGACGAAGCGCAGCACATCAAGAACCCGGACACGGCAAACGCCCGCACATGCAAGAGTCTTCAGGCACGGCACCGGCTCGTCCTGACAGGTACACCTTTGGAGAACTCGGCCCGGGAGATGTGGTCGCTGTTCGACTTCCTGCTGCCGGGTTTGCTCGGTACGCAGCGCGAATTCCGCAGACGCTACGGGCAGAGCACCAAGCCGGAAGACCAGGAGCGCGCGGCCACGGACCTTGGCGCAACGGTGAGACCCTTTATCCTGCGACGCACCAAGGACGAGGTGTGCCGCCAGTTGCCCCCGAAGATCGAGCAGCTCGTCTACTGTCACCTCAACGCGAAACAGCAGCGGATGCACCAGAACCTGCTCGCGGCCGGACGCGAGATGGTGCGTCTCGCCCGTGAGGAAGGATGGCGATCGCATCGCTTCGAGTTGCTCTCCGTCATCATGCGCCTCCGCCAGCTTTGCTGTCATCCGGATCTGTTGCCCGGGGATCTGCGCTCGGTGGAGCCCGGCGATGTCATATCGTCCAAGACGGAACTCCTGAAGGAGATCATCCTGGAGGCCATCGACGGCGGACATCGGATTCTGCTGTTCAGTCAGTTCACCTCCTTCCTCCGCCTTCTGCAGCCATGGCTCGAGGAAGAGAGCATTGCGTACGAGTACCTGGACGGTGCGACGCGCGATCGCCAGGGACGTGTGGACCGCTTCAACAACGACGATTCGATTCCCATTTTTCTGCTCAGCCTCAAAGCTGGCGGCACCGGGCTTAATCTGACCGGGGCGGACACGGTGATCCACTACGACCAGTGGTGGAACCCGATGGTCGAGGACCAGGCCACGGACCGCACGCACCGCATCGGGCAAGAGCGACCGGTCACCGTGTACAAGCTTGTGGCCCGACACAGTATTGAGGAGAAGATCCTCCGACTCCAGGAAGGCAAGCGCAAGCTGTTCACGCGCGTGATGGAGGGCGTGCCGACCCGTGTAGGCGAGCTGAGTGCCGACGACTTCGAGTTCATATTTCACGCATGACCCGAAACGATCAGAAGCTGGTTCGCGTCGCCCACACCCGGCACGGTCGCAGGAAGCACGGCGTGTCGCTGTGCGAGGGACTGCGCTGCTGCAAGGAACTATTGACGCGCCGGCCCGAGTGGCTTGTGCGAGTGGTCTGCAGCCGCGTGTTTGCGGAATCCGCTGATTTCGTTCATGTCGCCGCGATGGCCGAGCCGACCGGCAAGCCGCTCGATATCGTCGAGCAACGCGAGTTTGCGGAACTCGCGTGTACGGAGAACCCCCAAGGGGTCTTGTGTCTGATACAACCGGCGCCCGAAGCACCCGCCGACGTACCGACCGATCCGTTCGTGCTCGTTCTGGACCGCGTTGGCGAGCCGGGGAACTTGGGCACGATTCTCCGCACGGCGTGGGCCGTCGGACTGAGTGAGGTGTGGATGACGCGAGGCACCGTGGATCCCTTTGCACCCAAATCGGTTCGGGCCGGTATGGGAGCTCAGTTCGCCCTCGCATTGCGCACGTTTGCCGACCTGCCCTCTGCGGCCGCCGCCCTCGCCGCCGCCCGATACGACCGCCTGTGGCTGACCGTACCGTCCCAAGGCGTGGACTGTTTCTCCGACGAGTTTCGGATCGAGCGCAGCGGACTGGTCATCGGTAACGAAGCCACGGGGGTGTCGACCGCTCCCGGGGCGTTGCGTGTCACGATCCCCATGCCCGGCTCGGCCGAATCGCTCAACGCCGCCCAGGCGGCGACAGTTTTCCTGTTCGAGGCGGTCCGGCGCGGGTTGATGTTTGGTGCCCGCCAGTAGATAGTATGCGCAGAGTTTTCGTCGCGCGTCCGTAGCTCAATTGGATAGAGCATCTGGCTTCGGACCAGATGGTTGGGGGTTCGAGTCCCTCCGGGCGTGCCATTTGTTTTTCGCCGGGTCCTGCCTATGCAACGGAGCTTGCCAGCTGTCGCGTTTCTGCTGTGGTTCGGCGTGGCGTTACGGGGCGAGCCCACATGCAACACCGAGCTGGTGGCCGTACCAACGCCGGGAACGGTTGTGGTCGACGGGAGCCTCGGTGATTGGGACCTCTCGGGGAGTGTCTTCTCGTGCCATGATCCGGCAACACTGCGTGAGCGGTGCAGCGCATGGTCAGCCGCCATGTACGACCAGGGGGGCCTGTACCTATCCGTCCGTTGGGCAGACGTCACGCCTCTGGACAACCGTGTCAACCCGCTACGGGAGCGGGATAGGGGCAAGGGGTGGCGAGGCGATTCGCTTCAGATCCACCTGTCGACCGATCAGGAACTGCACGTTACGGCCTGGTACTTCGCGACAAGCGACACGCCAGCCATCGACGTACACGTCGGCGATCTGCGGGAGCCGTCCCGGAAGGCCTGGGACGCAGCCCTCACCGCCACGGTGAGTCAGGCCTTCCGACCGGGGGCGGACCGGCAGGGCTATGTCCAGGAGCTGTTTCTGCCCTGGTCGGTCCTTCGGGCGGATGGTCACGCGCCCGAGGCGGGTACGGAGATGCGTCTGGGTCTCCAGTTCAACTGGGGAAGTTCGGGGTCGGGATCGTTCCCCGCACACACGTTCTGCGACGTGGTCAAGGATGCAGAGGCCAACCGTGTCACGTTTTGGACCGACGAAAGTGCGTGGGGAACCCTCAAGTTCTCCGCCGTCGGCAACCTGAGTGCGTCGGCGTCGCCTGGACCGGCCGATGAAGCGGCCGGCATAGACGCCGGTCGCTTCGAGTTGGCATACGACCTGTCGGCCGCGGGCTTCGTCACGATCGCGATCGACGATGCCGACGGTAGGCGCGTCCGCAACCTCCTGGGCTGTGTCCCCCGCTCGGCGGGCGGACACGTCGAGCACTGGGACGGACGCGATGACCAGGGGAAGGCCGTCCCGCCGGGCGCTTTCCGCTGGTATGGGCTGTTCAATCCCGGCCTCGAAGCTTCGTACCGCTTGCACTTCTATCCGCACATCAATCCGCCTTGGAGGGTCTCGCCCCGCAAAGGCGGTTGGGGCTCGGACACCGGCATGCCGGCATGGATCAACGGCAACCGGTACTACGTGTTCGTGCTGTATGACAACGCCGATGCCGGCGATGCCGTGATGGCTCTCTCTGCCTACGGCACCAAGCTGTGGGGTCATTGCGCTGGGCCCGGGGATGGTGGCACTGCTCTCGGCGCCAGCACGTATCACGTCTTCTACGGCCGCGACACAATCAAGCGCCTCGACGCCTACACCGGTCATCCCGAGCCGTTCGAAACGCCGACGGGGGAACTCATCCCGCCCTTTGGCGAAGGCAAACATCTCCTCACCGGCATGACGGCCTATTCGTACCGCCTCTACGTCGCTAGCGCGTCCGCAAACATGATCCTGGCGCTGAGTCCGACGGACGGCAGTTTGATCACCCGAATCCCGATCGAGCAACCGCACGGCCTGGCGCTCGACTCGGAATACCGGTTGTGGGCCGTCAGCGGCAAGACCGTGGTAGTCATCCCTCCCTCGACGCTGCAGAAGACTGTGGTGGTGAGCGAAGGGCTCGTGGAACCCCGGGGTCTGGCAGTGGACCGGGAAGGGAAAGTCTACGTGGCGGATGTTGCGCAGCAACAGGTTTTCGCTTACAGCGCGGAGGGGCGCCCGCTCGGGGCGATGGGCGTCGAGGGTGGCCGTCCCGAGACCGGCGCGTGGAGCCGCAGCGCGTTCTACCGTCCCGTGGCGGTCGTGGCGGACCGGTACGAAAGCGTGTGGGTCGCCGAGAGCGATCCGCTGACAAAACGGATTTCGCGCTGGCGCGGGCAGAAGAGTTGCACGAGCGACTATGTGGGCCCCGGGCCGTACGGAGGAGACGGCATCGTGGACTCGCTGAACCCCGCACGAATTTACTGTGGGGGGATGGAGTTCCGTGTGATCAGTACTCCTGCAACGCCTCTCTCACCCGCCAAGACGCAAGTCTACCCCGCCTACGTCCACATGCGTCCGGGAAGCTCGGCGAACCCCGTCGTAAGCAAGTTCCTCCGTGACGGGTACCGGATTCGCCAGGGGCACACGGTTCGGCATGGACAAAACGACTACCTGCTGCTGGACTGCGGAGCGGTCTGCATCCGCCGGGAGCAGGCCTGGGTGCCGTGCGCATCCATCGGCAACCTCGATCCGGACGACGGCACGGGTTCTCCACCCCGTGACCAGAAGCTGTGGTCCGACCTGAACGCGGACGGGGCCGTGCAGGAAGAGGAGGTCACGGTCGTTCCTCGCGGCGACCACGGGACCTTCGACACTGTCGGCCCCATGGGCTGGGGGCTGCGTTGGCGATCGGATCTGACCACGTTGCGACGGTCGCGGAAGGAAGACACGACGTTTCTTCTCGAGTTCAAGCCGTCAATGTTCACCGATCAGGGCGTGCCCGTGTTCGATACCACGAGCATGAGAGTCGTCAGGGAACTCGGCGGGACGGATGGCAACGCGTTCTGCGCCACCGACTGGGGCGCGGTGGCCGTTCACCAGTCACCGATCACCGGCGTGGATCGCGACGGCAACACCCGATGGACCTACCCGCAACCGCACTACGGCGTGGAACACGCCATGGAAGCCCCCCTGCCGGTCGAGCCGGGCACAGTGATCGGGTCGCTCTACTTGATGGGCACAGCCCATGTCAACGATGACGTCGGCGATGTGTTCGTGGTCAACGGGTACTACGGGCAGCGCCACGTGTTCACGCACGACGGACTCTTCGTGCAGAGCCTGTTCACGGACAGTCGCATGCTGCCCGAACGTGCCGGTCGTCTGACCACGGGAACGGCCTTGAGCAGTCTCGGCGACGGTGCCTTTGGCGGGTCCTTCACCAAGAGCACGGACGGACGCTACTACCTCACGGGGATGGGCGCGCCCGGTTGCGTCGTACTCACCGTGGACAGGGTGGACGCACTGAAGCGTCTCGCCGGCGGCACGATCTCGGTGCCGGCGGCTGAGTAGGTGCCGACGCCTACATCAGGGACATGGGGTCAATGTCCACGACAACGTCGACAGCGTTTCCGCTCGTGCGCTGACCAACGGCAAAACGGCGGAGCAGTCGGGACAGCGCCAGGATGCTGCGCGTACGCAGCGTGAGTTGGTAGCGGAACAGGTCGCGTACCTTGGCAATGGGCGACGGGGCGGGGCCCGCGACCACGGTGCCGGGAGGAAGCAGGGGGCGCAGGTTCTCAGCGAAGGCCGCAGCGAAGTCGGCGGTTGCGGACTCCGCGCGTCCGCGGAAGTGGACGATGGCCATGTGTACGTAGGGGGGAAACTCCAGTGTGTCGCGCATCTCGAGTTCCTCGTCCACGAACCCGTATACGTCATGGTTCAGAGCGTACTGCAAAGCCATGTGGAACGGTGTGTAGCTCTGCACGATGACATGCCCGGGGACATCCCCTCGCCCGGCCCGGCCAGCAACCTGTGTGAGCAACTGGAAGGTGCGTTCTCCGGCTCGGAAATCGGGGATGTGCAGGCTGAGGTCGGCAAAGATGATCCCCACCAACGTGACTTTGGGGAAGTGCAAGCCTTTGGCGATCATCTGGGTGCCGATGAGCATCTGGGTCTTGCCGGCACGGAACGCGTTCAGGGCCGTGCGATACGAGTCTTTGCGCGTCATGGTGTCGGAATCCATGCGTGCAATGGTTGCAGACGGAAAGAGTTTGGCGGCAACGCTTTCGACCTTCTCCGTACCCAGGCCGGTGTAGCGGATGGCTGTATCGTTGCACTGAGGACATCTCTCATAGGCCCGCAGAAGGTCGCCGCAGAGGTGGCAGATGAGGCTTTGGTCCTTGCGGTGGTACGTATAGGACAGGTTGCAGTGGGGACACGTGGCCACGAACCCGCACTGAGTACACAGCATCTGCGTAGCGTAGCCGCGCCGGTTCAGGAACAGGATCACCTGTTCGCCACGTTCGAGTCGTCCCCGGATCAGGTCCTGCAATCGGCGCGAGAAGATCTGGGCTCCTCCACGGAGCATGGCCTCCGCCCGCATGTCCACGAGTTCCATAACGGGCATGGTGCAGTTGTCCACGCGTTCGCGCAGCTCGGCGAGCGTGTACTTCCCTTTCTCGCAGTTGCCGAACGATTCGAGAGACGGAGTAGCCGACCCCAGCACGACCGTCGTCTTCTCCATCTTGCCGCGCACGACGGCGATGTCCCGGGCGTTGTAGCGCGGGGCTTCGTCCTGCTTGTACGTCGTCTCGTGTTCCTCGTCGACGACGATCAACCCCAAGTTGGCGAAGGGCGCGAAAAGCGCGGAACGGGCGCCCACAACAATCCGGGCGCGCCCTTCGCGGACCCGGATCCACTCGTCAAACCTCTCCCCGTCGCTCAAGCCGCTGTGCAATACGCTCACGATCTCGCCGAACCGACTGCGGAATCGGTCGGTTGTCTGCGGCGTCAGCGAGATCTCCGGGACCAGCACGATGGCGTCGAGACCGCGTTCGAGGCAGTAATCGATGGCCTGGAGATAGACTTCCGTCTTGCCGCTGCCCGTCACGCCGTGCAGCAGGACAATCTCGGCGTCCGCGGCCTCGACGCTCTTGACGATTGCTGCAAGGGCTTTTGCCTGTTCGTCGGTCAGATTGAGCGCCGTCGTCGGCACGATCGTCTCGCTGGCAAACGGATCACGATCAACTTCCTCGTCGGTCACGCTGACCACCTTGGCGTCGACCAGCGCACGGATCACGGCGTCGCTCACGCCGGCATCCTGGCGCAGCGTGGCCACCGAACACCGCCCCAGCCGGATCAACGCGTGCAATGCGGCCGCCTGCTTCTTGGCACGCGTCTCCCGGGCTGCCAGGGCCTCGGCGAGATCGACGTCGGGAACGAGTTCGACTACGCGGTGGGTCTTCCGGCTCATCTTGCCGCCGCGCACGACCGCCGGCAGGACTGCGCGCACAGCCTGCTCCCGGGAACAGCAGTAGTAGTCCGCCATCCAGCGCGCGAGCTTGACCAGGTTCGGGGGAATCTGCTCCCTCTCCCCTTCGACGCCTTCGATGTCCTTCAGCGACGACGCATACGGGGAATCGTCCGCCAGAGCAACCACGTACCCGACGCGCGGCTCGCGCCCTTTGCCGAACGGCACGCGTACGCGCGAACCGACACGCACGCGCGGCGCGAGGGCCGGCGGGATGCGGTAGTCGAACTCACGGTCCAACGACAGGTTTGTGACGACCTTGGCGACCTTCATCACACGTTTCGGCTATTCCCCGATGATCTTCACCAGCACACGCTTCCGGCGTTTGCCGTCGAACTCGCCGTAGAAGATCTGCTCCCAGGGACCGAAGTCGAAGTCCCCGTCCGTGACGGCCACGACCACTTCACGGCCCATCACGCTGCGCTTCAGGTGGGCGTCGGCGTTGTCCTCGTAGCCGTTGTGGGCGTATTGCGAGTACGGTTTCTCAGGGGCGAGTTTCTCGAGCCATTTCTCGAAGTCCGAGTGCAGACCGCTCTCATTGTCGTTGATGAACACCGACGCGGTGATATGCATGGCGTTGACCAGACACAGGCCTTCCCGGATGCCGGACTCGCGGAGGCACTCCCGAATGGTCGGGGTGATGTTGATGTACTCCCTGCGACGGCTCGTGCTGAACCAGAGCTCTTTGCGGTAGGTCTTCATGGCTACTCCTGCGTCAAAAGTGAGATGTCAAGCATCGCCCGCGCGTCACGGAGTCACCGAGTCACGGACTCCTGGAACGCGAAGCGTGGGATGGGTCAGAGGAACTCAAACGTGACGTCCTCGACATCGCAGTCGCGGAAGGACTCGATGAGCTCCAGGGCTTTGCTGAGGACCTGGTTGGCGTGCTTTTGTTCGTTGCTGACGGTCACGAGACTGACAACGGAGTAGTTCCAGAGGTCCTGCCCGTCGATCTCGGCCACCGCCACGTTGAACTTCTGCCGCACTCGGTCGCGGAGTTTGTTGAGCACGGCGCGCTTGTCTTTTAGCGAATACGCCCCCTCGATGCTCAGATCAACTGTCAATGCGCCGACGATCATGCGATTGCGTCCCGGGTTGGTGGATTCCGACCCCCCCAATGTCGCCCGCATTGCGGACCTCGCAAGCACTCAGGACGCAAAGCCAGCGGCAACCAGAGCCCCGAGTTCGCCAACTCGCCGCGCCCGCAGTCGGTACGGATCTTGGCGTCCTTTCCGTCATTGAGCTCGCGTTCTGTCACCTTCTCCGCGGGCAAACGATAGGCTCACGAGACCGTTTTTCAACCGCGGTGGACACGTGACCGAACGGCAGCCACTCGCGCGAATGAAACACTTGGGGGGAGGCGAAGTGTAACAGAAATGATACGCGGATGCTCTCACTTTCGGCATGGACAACGTGTCGGCAGAAGGAAAGGAGGATTCGTGCAGCCTGCCCGGCAGGAGGCACGTGCTATGGCATACCCTTTGCTGTCCTATGTCCACACGACACCGCATGATGACGAAACACCGCATGGAACACACCGCCACAAGTCAGACGAATCCGCGCCGCTCTTGGGCGCGGCGGCGCTTCACTCTCGCCGAGGTGGTCGTGGCGACGGGGCTCCTCGCACTGACTACCAGTGGTGTCTACAGCGGGATCATCGTGTGCTTGAAGATGATTGCGTCGGCCCGGTACCATCAGGAGGCGCAAACCGTTGCCGTCGACCGGGCGTGGCTGTTGCTGCACGAAGGCTATGAGGATCTGGTGAATTACGAGAGCCCGGGGGTCGAGATCGTACCGGCGAGCAGCCCGCTGAACGAGCTCGGCGGGACGTTTCGGTGCGCCGTGCTGAACCACAGCGACCATTGTGAGATCATCGTTCGCGTCGACTGGAACGAGAAGACAGCCGGCGGCGTTCTGAAGAGTCCGTATGTAACGGCGTCTGTGCGGCGCTACAACACCATCCGGCGGTGAGTGAACCAGAATGAAGCTGCGACCTGCAAAGAGACGATTCACGGTGACCGAGTTCCTGGTCGCCATGTCCCTGTCGCTGCTGCTGTTGTCCTCGCTCATTGCCGTGCTGCTCTTTCCCGCCGGTGCGTTGCAGCAGGCGATGGCCATGTGGCTGCTCGATCAGCAGGTCAAGATCGCCCGGGAGCGGATACTGCGCGGCCTGGAAGACCGACATGGTCTGCGCGCTGCCGAGTCGCACACGATACAGATCTTCCCGGGGGAGAGCGAGCAAGTGGAGTGGATGGACTTCGACGTCGACAACAACGCGTTCCCTACACCCGACTTGTCCAACGACAACCTCGAGTGTCGCGTGCTGACGAATCCCGGGTTGGAGCTGACCGGACGGACCACGCCCGGCAGCGGCAAGCCGATCCGGCTGGGGCTGGCCAACATCAAGACGGAAGTCCTGCAGATCGAGCAGGACGACAGAATGGTGACGTTGAACGGCACCGTATCCACCGTGGTCGGGGGAAAGACACTCTACCGGAGCTTCGTCATACGGACGTTCTTGATCAATGACTAAGTGCAAACAACACGATGAGAATGGGGTCGTCATCTTCACGGTCCTGGCGATGATGGGCGCGTTGCTCCTGATCCTCTCTTCCTTCTTCGCCACGGCCCAAGCCGCTCTTGCCGCGAGCCGCAACTGGCATCAGCAGGACCGTTGCCTGCTGGTCGCCCAGTCAGCGCTGGAGAAAGCGAAGTGGGACATGTCCAACGCCTTCGAGACCTACTTCGAGTCTGCTCCATTGCCGCGGACGATGGGCAAGTTCGACTGGTTCGACACGTACACGACGACCGCCATCGGGTCGTCGGGTGCCTATTCGGCCCCGCGGGACGTCGAGTACCTGGACGCAAAGGTCTGGGTAACCATCCGCGAGGTCCGCAACGGGGGCCGTGGGATCCGCGATGTGTTCATGTCCGCCAAGGCCGTGATGGGCACCAGCCGCCGTGAGGTCGTGGAGCTGGTCCGTTTTGAGCTCGGCCGATCCTCGGCGTTTGACTACGCCTATTTCATCAACAATTTCGGCTGGTTCTGGGGAAGCTCCATCCAGGCGAACGGCGACGTGGGCGCGAACGGCGACTTCGATCTGCGCTACAACCCGCGCGTGAACGGCGACGTCTACGCTTCGGAGAATGCGGCTCTGGGCGCAGAAGGTGATGTGGACGGCGACTGGAGTTCGTGGAGCCTCTCGTCCTACTACACCTCGGTGGCTGCCACCGCCAGGCCCGGGTCGCCGCCATCGACGACCTACGAGGAGAAGTGGCGGATGGGCTACGACGGTACGCCCGGACGAGCGGAGGAGATGCCCACCGTCGAAATGCCGTATCTCGGCGATTTGGGGGACTATCGCACGCTGGCCGACGACGAGAACGGGAGCGTGAAGGTAGGGAACAAGACATTGGTTGCCGAGGTGTACAACGGGCCGGGTCCCGATACTGTCGCGGGCACTGCGGATGACGGCATGGTCGTGTTGGTCGGGACCGCGGCGGCGCCAATCGTGATCAATGGACCTGTCGTGGTGAACGGCGACGTCGTGATCAAGGGGAAGGTGACGGGGCAGGGCACGATCTACGCATCCAGAAACATCCATATCATCGGCAACATCGAGTACGTCGACGCCCCCCAGTGGCCCAAGCCCGACCCGGACCCCGAAGCGACGGCGCTGGCAAACAGCACGAAAGACATGCTGGGGCTGGTCGCGAAGGGCAACATCATCGTCGGCGACTACACGTCATCGACGTGGGACAGCTGCAAGTCCTACATCCGGCCTGGCTTTACGCAGCCCTACGACACGGATGCGAGCGAGGTCGCCAATGGTTACGACTCGGACGGCGACCTCACCAACGGGTACCGGTTCAACGGCGACTACACGGGGTTGGATGGCGGGCAGAAGCTGGACAGTGCCGGCGCTGCTGCCGCCAGGCGGTACTTCGAGTCGAGCAGTGACTTGGCTTTCAAGGCTGCCGCCCCGACGTGCGACATCACTCGCATCGATGCGGCTTGCTACACCAACCACGCCCTGGCCGGCAAGGCCGGAACGCTTGCCTGGAACGGCACGATGGTGAGCCGCGATGAAGCGCTGTTTTTCAGCGGCTCGCTCAAGGTGTCCTGGGACATCCGGCTGGGCAGTGACAGTCCGGACAGCAAGGGCGCGGCCCTGTCGATGCCGTTGGCTCTGCGTCGACCCACCACCTTGTACTGGCGCGAAATATGAGTTGGAGGAGATGATATGAAAGGGAAAGCTGTGTGGGTGGTGTTCGGGATCTTCCTCATGATCGCGGGGTTGCCGCCACTGTACGCCCCGATATCGGACTTCGAGGCGGAGATGTACGGCGACTCCCTCTTGCGTGAGAAGACCCGGGCGGCCCATAGATCGCCCGAGGAAGTGGCCGCGGACGTCGCGCGGAAGCGGTCGGAACGGAACAAGGTCATCATGGCCAAGATGTCGCGGACGCCGGTGGGCGTCGCGCACTTCGATAACCCGCCCGACCCGCAGGCCCGGGCATACGCACAGCGACGACGCCAAACGGCAGTGTCCGGCGTCAGACACGGCACGGCAAGCACCGTATCGGTCGTGTCCAGCCTTGTCGGACTGGTCGCCATCGTCGCTCTCACGGCCCACTACCTGTTTGCGGAACATCGGCGCAGGGCACGTATGGAGAGGAGATCCATCTCATGAGTACGGCTGCGATCGAAATCAGCGACCTGCGCGTAACCTACGGCACGGGGCAGGAGGCCCTGCGGGGAGTCACGCTCACCGTGCCAAAAGGCGAGGTGTTCGGTTTTCTGGGGCCAAACGGCGCGGGTAAGACAACCACGATCAAGGCGTTGCTGGGGTTCATTTCCCCGACGGCCGGCACGGTCCGTCTCTGCGGCCTCGATCCGCGGACGCCCGACGCCAGGGCGCGACTGGGGTATCTGCCGGAGGTGGCCCGATACTATGATTACCTGAGAGTGGACGAACTGCTGACGTTTTACGGGGAGATCTGCGGGCTCCGCAGACAGGAGCTTCGGAGCCGAGTCGACGCCGTGCTGGGACTTGTTGGCCTCAGCTCCGCCAAAGGCAAGCTGATCAGGGACTTCTCCAAAGGCATGCAGCAGCGTGCGGGTCTCGCACAAGCCCTTCTGCACGACCCGGATGTACTCGTGTTCGACGAGCCCATGAGCGGGCTGGACCCGCTGGGGCGCCGCCGGGTGCGCGACATCATGGTGAGGCTGCGGGAGGAAGGCAAGACGGTGTTCTTCTCGTCGCATGAACTGTCCGAGGCGGAGATGATCTGCGACCGGGTCGGCATCCTGAAATGCGGGGAGGTGTGCTGGTGCGGACCGACCACGGAGATCGCGGGCGACGGCAAAGGCAACCTGGAGCGGATCTTCCTGGAGCTGATCGGCGACGAGGAGAGCTCGACATGGGAGGCAACGGCGGCATGAATGGCGAGATGAGACGAATCTGGGCAATCGGTCGCGTGTCGATGTTGGAGCTATTCCGGCGCAAAGACATGTATGTGGCCGTGATCCTCGGCGTAGTTATTGTCGTGCCGCTCGCATCGGTGAACCTCTTTGGCATCGAAGGGATCGTCCGCTACCTGCGGGAGATCTCCCTGCTGCTGATATGGCTGTTCTCGATCGTCATCGGGATCAGCACGGCCGCTCGCCAGATCCCGGCAGAACTCGAACGCCGGACGATCTATCCGCTCCTTGCCAAACCGGTCGCGCGCCGGGAAGTCGTTCTGGGCAAGTTCGTGGGTGCATTCCTCGCCTCGGGGACCTGCCTGCTGTTCTTCTACCTTCTGTTCGTCCTGCTCTCCGGCATGAAGCAAGGGGCGTGGATGACAGTGTGCATGTTCCAGGCGGTCCTCCTCCATTTCCTGTTCCTGGCTCTGTTGACTGCCATGGCCCTGTGCGGATCGATCGTGCTGACGCACTCGGCGAACCTGGCGCTCTCCAGCCTGGTCGCCGTGTGCATGCTGCTCTTCGGACAGAGGCTCCCCGACCTGGCCGACCGGGCAACGTTGGCCGCCAGCATCCTGCTCAGGGCGATCCATTGGCTGGCACCACATTTCGAGTTCTTCGACCTTCGACTGCGCGTAATCCACGGTTGGGACCCGGTACCGGCCCAGGCGGTAGCCGCTGCGACCGCCTACGCCGCCGTGTACACGGCCCTGTTCCTGGTATTGGCCTTCAATCTCTTCAGGAGGAAACAGTTGTGAAAAGCGCGATACTCGCAATCCCACTGCTCGCGACAACGGTCGGCATCGGCCAGTTCGCGCATCACGTCCCGGGCCTGAACGGGGGCGGCTGCGAACAGGACGACCTGCTCGGGCAACTCTTCGGCAGCGGGCGAAAGGCACTCAGCCATCGTTTCGTCGACCGTGCCGACCTCTACTTCCACGGCGGTGTGCATGACGGCCATCAGCACGAGGAGTTGTTCTGCGACGAGGAGCATGACGACGACGACGCCCCCCTCGATGGAGGGGCGAAGAGCTTCTGGGCGTGGTTGAACGGGCATATCCACCCCAGCGGGAACGCTCACCTGAAAGGCGAGCGGTACGAGAAAGAAGTGATCCCATGGATCTGGGCCGCGATCGCGGCCGACCCGCACAACGTGGATGCCTACCTGGTCGGTTCCTACTGGCTGACCCGACGGATGCACAAGCCGGAAGAAGCTCTCAAGCTCCTGGCCCGAGGTGTCGAGAACAACTCCGATGTCTGCGAACTCGACATGGCCCGGGCGGAAGTGTGCTTGAGCCTAAAGGACGACGGAGCAGCGCTCGACTCCCTCCGCGACGCCGAAGCCAAATGGCGTGCCCGCCCGGATGCCATGGACGACCCCCGGTCGCGAGAAGTGGGCGGACGCGTCCTGGTCTACCTCGGCATCCTTGCGGAACGGGCCGGTGACACGGCTCAAGCCGCGGCCCGATACCGGGAAGCCTTGCCCCTTATCCGGGTGAAGGAGCGCGTCAAGCGCCGCCTGGCACACACCGAGAACGCCCTCAGAACGAGAACGAGCGATGGACTCTCAGAGCAGGGATAACACTCAGTTCGCCCCGGCGCTCACGCCGGCCTCGAGCGTGCTCAGCGTACGCTGGAACTCGTCCGCGGACGTCAGGAAGAAGTGTAGACTGGCCCCCAGTAGAGACGTGAGGCGATCGCGCAGTGCCAAGTCCATGGGGTTGAGGACCGCCACCATGACCTCCGAGCCCACCCGCGTGAACGGGATCACGCCGAACTGGCGCATCGTCGACAGTGGCATCAGCCCGGAAACATCCTCCGGAATGTCGCAGCAACTGACCTCGATGAACGGCGTATTCGACTCTGTCGCCAGAAACGAAATGACCCGATCCATGTTGAGGTTCTCAAGCTGCTGCAGTTCCATCATCAGCGACACGTCGCCTTGCCCCTGGGTCCTGATGTGTCCCTCCGTCAGAGCATCGACAGCCGACTCGTACTCCTGTTGGGTGATCACTTCGCGTTCGAGCAATAGCCAGGCGAGTTCCAGCTCGGCGTGCAGGTCCGCCCCCACGGCAGCTGCGCCGGGGTCCTCCACAATCGTCTCATCGATCTGCTCCGGCCGGCCGGCCGCGCCCGATGTAGCCGCTTCCCTGAGGTCGTCAGCGCGGACCTTGAGCCGGAGGAAGTCTGTGTCGTGCGGCACACGCTGGAGCTGGCAGACCGTCAATTCCAGAGCCTGTTCCCAGTCGCCTTGGTCGAGATGCAGATTGGCGAGTGTGAGGATGGTGTCCCGAGCCCGTTCAGTGTCCCCGGCCTGCTCGTACGCCACAGCCAGTGATCCGAGGGCATTCACATCATCCGGCATGATCTGCAGGATGCTCTCGAACGCCTGGATCAGCTCGGACAGCGATCCTTCATCGCCTCCCGGGGCCGGGTCTCCGGGCCTGGCGAACGGAGATTCGGATTCCATTGCTCAGTCTATCTCCAAGGTTGACTACCCCGTTGTGTACCATAGCGTCTCAAGCCTGCCTGCGCCTACGCGGAGCGCCCTGAGGCAGGGCGACCACGCTCCCCGACCGGTGCCCCGGGGATGCCGTCGATCGACGGCTTTGGCCGGGCTGAGATCGAGGAGAATGCGGTCATGGTAGCCCCGATAGCACACGTGAGTCGTGTCAGTGATCACTTGATAGAGTCCCTCCACCGGCGAGGCGTGTTGTCCGGCGACGCCGTCGCGGCCATGCGGGGGACCGAAATGGAGGGGCAGAACGCGCTCGAACGGCACCTCCTCGACGTGTGCTCTGTGCAGCCGGCTGACATCTTGCTCGCCCTCGCCGAGCACGCCGAGATGCCGGTGATGAGGCTGGGCAGCTACCGAATCCGCGAAGACTTGGTCACGCAATTCCCCCGGGACATGCTGGTCCGTCATCGGGCCGTTCCCCTCGCCCGTACGGGTACCACGCTCACACTGGCCATCGCCGATCCCCTTAACCTGATGGCGGTCGAGGAAATCGCCATGTTCACGCAGCTCAAGGTCATGCCTGTGGCGGTCCTGGAGCAAGAACTCATGGAGGTGCTCCAGGGCACGGACAGGACATCGAAAGAGGCGCTCGACGACATGCTTAAGAAGGCCAACGATACGGCCGGCGTCGAGCTTGCAAGGGACCAGGAAGAAGAGAACGTCGATCTGGATCAGATGCTGGAGAGCGCGGAAGACATGCCGGTCGTCCGCATCGTCAACATGATCCTGGTGGAAGCCATGCACAGGCGAGCCAGCGATATCCACATCGAACCGTTCGAGCGCGAGGTCCGCCTGCGCTATCGCGTCGATGGCATCCTGCAGGAGGGGCCGGCCCCACCCAAATCCCTTCAGTCGGCGATCATCTCACGTCTGAAAGTGATGTCCGAACTCAATATCGCCGAACGACGCATCCCCCAGGATGGACGGTTCCGCATCCGTGCCCAGGGCCGGGAGATCGACCTGCGTGTGTCCATGTTGCCCACCGTACACGGCGAGAAAGTGGTGCTCCGCCTTCTGGACAAGAACAACCTGGCCAAGAGCCTGGACACCATCGGATTGGACCCCTATTCGCTCGAGAAGCTCCGTGAGGCGATCCTGCAGCCCAATGGCCTGATCCTGGTGACCGGGCCCACGGGCAGCGGCAAGACGACCACGCTCTACTCGGCGCTTCAGGAACTGAACGGACCGGACGTGAACATCGTGACGGTAGAGAACCCGGTGGAGTACCAGATCAAAGGAATCAACCAGGTCGAGATCAACGAGTCCACAGGTCTGACATTTGCCGCCGCGCTGCGCAGTATCCTGCGACAGGATCCGGACATTGTACTCGTCGGCGAGACCCGCGACAGCGAGACGGCCAACATCGCCGTCCAGGCCGCACTTACCGGGCACCTCGTCCTGACCACGCTGCACACCAACGATGCGCCGGGCGCAGTGGCGCGGCTGGCCTACATGGGGGTCGAGCCGTTCATGCTCGCCTCCTCGATGCGTCTGGCCCAGGCCCAACGCCTGGTCCGTCGCATCTGCCCAAACTGCAAGGAACTGTTCGATGTGACGCCGGAGTACCTGGAGAAGAACGGGATTCCGGCCGAGCTGTTCGACGGCGTCGACATCTACCGCGGGCGGGGGTGCTCGCGGTGCAATTCCACCGGCTACAAGGGACGGGCTTCCATCATGGAAGTCCTCCCGATCACGCAGAACATCCGGGAACTGGTGCTCAAGACCACCAACGCCGACGACATCCGAACGGTGGCCAAGGAGGAGGGATTCCGCGATCTGCGCATGAATGGCTTCTATCGCGTGCGCGAAGGCATCACGACCATCGAGGAAGTGATGCGCGTAACCGCGGGAGATTGACGATGGGCAACGACACTGACACTCACCGGAGGGCTCCACTATGGCGCCGAAACGAACCGCCAGACGCCGTTCAGGCATCATCGATACACAACAGGCGAAGAAGAGGCGTGTCCGCCTGACAGGAATCCGTAAGATCCGCCTCAAGGAGCTGGGGCCTTTCACGCTTCGGCTCGCGGCCATGCTCGACGCGGGTCTGCCCTTGGTGCAGAGCCTCAGCGCCCTGGCTGAACAGACGGAGCACGTTGTGTTCCGTAACGTGATCAACGACCTCCGTGAACGTATCGAGGCGGGGGACAGCTTTGCCGAGGCGTTGACCCGTTACGACGACCTCTTCGGAGACCTGTATGTGAGCATGATACACGCCGGAGAGGCGAGTGGCGGGCTCGCAGAGGTAGCGGAACGCCTCGGACAGTACTTGGAGGCGTCGGCGGCACTGCGACGTCGCGTCATTTCCGCCATGACCTATCCCGTCATCGTCATGGGACTGTCGCTCATCCTCACCACAGCCATGATCGTGTTCATCGTGCCAAAGTTCGGGGAGATGTACGCGGACTTCGACGCCAAGCTGCCGACGCCCACGCTTCTGCTCGTCCAGGTCAGCGATGTCGTCAGGTCGAACATCGTGCTGTTCATGGCCGCGTTTGCCGGCATCATCTACGGTGTCCGGTGTTTCCGGCGTACGCCCCGCGGCGAGTACATGTGGGACCGCTACGTGCTGCGCACGCCTGTCGCGGGCAACCTGATCCGCAAGATTGCTCTGGCCCGCATGGCCCGTACGTTTGCATCGCTCGTGCGCAGCGGCGTGTCCATCCTTCGGACCTTTGAGATTGTCGCGCAGTCCACCGGGAACCGTTTCCTGAGCACGGCGTTGATCGCGGCCGGGCACGAGGTCGAGACGGG
>JGI10211J34971_10001315_pt1 | contig 20690 bp, 16 predicted proteins | sample Etolagsediment_FD_34971 | JGI IMG/M metagenome (IMG submission 34971)
CAAACGTCCCCAGACCTCTTTGATCGCTTCAATCAGGTGGTCGAAGTGCGCATCGGTGTGGTGCGGGGTGGGGGTGAAACGCAGGCGTTCCTTGCCGCGTTCGACGGTCGGGTAGTTGATGGGCTGCACATAAATGTTGTGGCGTTCCATCAAATCGTCGGAGGCCTGCTTGCACAGCACCGCATCGCCGACCAGAACGGGCACAATGTGGCTGACGCTGTCCATCACCGGAATGCCCGCATCGCGGAACCGCTGTTTCAAAGTTGCGGCGCGTTCTTGATGAAGTTCACGCAGTTCATTGTGGTTTTTCAAGTGGTTCACGTTGGTGCGCGCCGCTGCGGCAACGGCGGGCGGCATGGAGCTGGAAAAGATAAACCCGGTGCCGTAAGAGCGGACAAAATCACACATGGACTGGCTGCCCGCGATGTAACCGCCAATGACGCCAAAGGCTTTGGCCAATGTGCCTTGAATGATGGTGATGCGGTCCATCACGCCTTCGCGTTCGGCGACGCCGCCCCCGCGGGTGCCGTATAGGCCCACGGCGTGGACTTCATCCAAGAACGTCATGGCGCCGTATTTATCGGCCAAATCGCAGATTTCCTTGATCGGTGCAATGTCACCGTCCATGGAATAAACGCTTTCAAACGCGATCATTTTGGGCCTTGCCGGATCGATGGATTTGAGGACATTTTCCAAGTCTTCGAGATCGTTGTGGCGAAACAGATGTTTTTCCGCGCGGGAATGGCGGATGCCTTCGATCATGGAATTGTGGTTTTTACTATCTGATACGATGATGCAGCCGGGGATCATGGACCCAACCGTCGACAACGTCGTCATGTTGGCGATCCAACCCGATTGAAACAGCAAGGCGCTTTCGGTTTGGTGCAGGTCGGCCAGTTCGGCTTCCAGCAAAACGTGTTCGTGCATGGTGCCAGAAATGTTGCGGGTGCCGCCGGCACCGACCCCGTAGCCCGCGGCGATATCTTGCATCGCTTTGATGGCGTTTGGGTTTTGCCCCATGCCCATATAGTCGTTGGAACACCACACGGTGATTTCTTTGACCGTATCGCCTTTGTGCACATAAGCCGTCGGGAATTTACCCGCCTGGCGTTGAATGTCGGCAAAAACACGATACCGACCTTCGGCCTTCAATTCGGCAATTTTGTCGGTAAAGAATTGCTCGTAGTTCATGTATTCCTCCCATAGGGCAAGGCCGTTTTATAGGTACAGTGCGGGTTGTTGACCGCTCTTGGCGCCTGCTTAATTATTTGTTGCGCCTAATCTTACTCGAATCGAAGGATTTAAGGCAAGATTCCGCACTTAAAAGAGTGTTATTTTTCCAACATTGGCGTCCCATTGGGGCGGAAATGGGGCGGTTAAGGGGCAAAATGGCCCTCAACTTGTAGCCATTCCAAGGTTTGGTCCAGGGCTTTGGCAAATCCCGCCAGCATTTCGGCGATTTCATCTTGGCTGATGATCAAGGGCGGCGAAAAGGCCAGACTGTCGCCCATCGCCCGTCCGATAACCCCATTGTTTTGCAAGAATTTGGCACACTTCATGCCGACGCCCAGCTTGGGGTCGAAGCTTTCCCGCGTGGTTTTGTTTTTGACCAGTTCAACCGCTGCGACCAAACCGACGCCGCGCACTTCGCCGACCAGGGGATGGGCTTTGAACGCCGCCAGTCCCGTTTGAAAGGCCGGGGAAATGTCTTGCACATAGGAAACGATATCGCGTTCTTCGTAAATTTTGAGCGTTTCCAGCGCCACCGCACAGGCCACCGGGTGACCGCCATAGGTATATCCATGGCCAAATATGCCCAGCTTTTCACTTTGTTTGACCATATCGGCAAAAATTTCGTCGCTGACCATCAGGGCCGAAATGGGCATGTAGGCGGACGACAGGGCCTTGGCCATGGTCATCATGTCCGGTTTCAAGCCATACGTTTGACTGCCCCACATGTTGCCGGTGCGGCCAAATCCACAGATCACTTCGTCGGCAATCAGCAAGATGTCGTATTTTTTCAAAACCGCTTGGATTTTTTCAAAGTAGGTATCGGGGGGGACGATCACGCCGCCAGCCCCCATGACCGGTTCGGCAAACATGGCGGCGATGGTGTCGGGACCTTCGCTTAAGATCAGTTGTTCCAGTTCATCGGCGCGACGGGTTGCGAACTCTTGCTCACTTTCGCCCTCTTGGCCAAAGCGATAATAATGCGGACAGCCGGTGCGCAGAACCCCTGGGATGGGCAGATCGAAATCGTTTTGACAGGCGGGCAGACCCGTCAGGCTGGCGCTGGCGATGGTGACGCCGTGATAGGCCTTTTCCCGGGCGATGACTTTTTTCTTGAGCGGTTTGCCGCGCGCATTGTTGATGTACCACACCAATTTGAGCGCCGTGTCGACGGCTTCCGATCCAGAGTTGGCAAAAAACACCTTGCCCATTTTGACCGGGGCCAGCGCCAAGAGTCTTTCCGCCAAATCCACCGTAACGTCGGGAACTTTGTGGGTGAAAGAATGATAAAAGGGCAGGCGGCTCATGGCTTCTGTGGCGGCCGCGACGAGGCGTTTTTCACTCCATCCCAACGAGGTACACCACAACCCGGCCATGGCTTCAATATAGGGCGTTCCGTCTTCGCCGAAGACGCGCACACCTTCGCCGCGGCTGATCACCAATGGTCCCGTGTTTTGGTGGACTTTGAGATTGGTATAGGGGTGAATGAGCGTCTCAATGTCGCGCTGTGCGGTCGAATTTGGCAATGATGGAGGCATGGTGAGCCTTGTGACAGGGTGTTGCAGATGGGATGAAGAAGTCCTGGCCCTAGCTTCTGCCATCGGGTCGGGCAGTGCAATCCTTTTCCGTATCCGCGTTATTGGAGGTCCACATAAGACTGGCTGTAATCCACAATCGTGGGCAGGTGAACGGTGACGGTGGTGCCGCCATCTATAACGCTGTCAATGCTCAACGAACCCTTGTGCAATTTCACGAACGAGTTGACCAAAAACAATCCCAGCCCGCTGCCCTCATGGCTGCGGGTGTAGATATCGCTGAGCTGTTCAAACGGTTCGAGGATTTTATGCTGTTTGTCTAAGGGAATGCCCGGTCCGGTGTCGCTCACGATGATGTCGATCATGTCACCGCTTTTATGGGCGACCTCAAGGTTGATCAGTCTCCCCCGGGGGGTGAATTTTATGGCGTTGCTGAGCAAGTTCAAGACGATTTGTTTGATGCGCATGGCGTCGCCGCGCAAATTGGGCAGTCCGTTTTGAATTGAGCTGTGTAAGTTTTGTTTGGCGAAGTCGGCTTGGGGTTGCATCATTTCCAGGCACGAATGGCAAATTTTCGCGATATCAATGTATTCATCGCGGATTTCCATGGTGCCCGTTTCAATGCGCGAAACGTCCAAGATGTCGTTGATGACGTCGAGAAGATGTTGCCCCGATGATAAAATATTGGCGCCGTATTCGACGTAATTCTCATTGCCGATGGGACCGAACATTTCCCCCTTGATCATTTCTGAAAAGCCGATGATGGCGTTGAGCGGGGTGCGCAATTCATGGCTCATATTGGCCAAAAACTGCGTCTTGGCGTAACTGGCAAGTTCGGCTTGTTCTTTGGCGGCAATCCGTTCGGCCATGTCGCGTTTGCGCTGGGTGATGTCTTCTTTGACGGCAAGATAAGAGGTGATTTCCCCCAGTTCATTTTTAATCGCCGAAATGGAAGCGTATTCCCAAAACAGCGTGCCGTTCTTGTGCTTGTTGTGAAACTCGCCGCGCCATTCGCCACCGGCCGAAATGGTCTTCCACAATTGTTGGTATTCCGTGGAGCTTTTTTCACCGGAACTGATCATGCTCGCTTGTTGGCCAATGGCTTCTGCGGACGTGTAGCCGGTCGAGTCTTCGAATTTCGGATTGACGTAAGTGATGTTGCCCTTGGTATCGGTGATCATCACGCTGGCGGGGCTTTGTTCGACCGCGAGCGAGAGTTTGCGCATTTCAGCTTCAGCTTGTTTGGTTTGCGTGATGTCGATGCGCACGCAGGCAATGCCGCCGTCGGCCATGGGGCTGTCGGTGGCCAGCATCCACACGCCGCTGGCAGAGCGTACCACATAGGAACGCCCAAGGGCGTGGGCCAGCGAATCTTCAAGGAGGTGAGTGTTGTCGTCTTGGACCTTTTGGTAAATGCGCGCATCCACACACGCTTTGTAAAAATCGCCAAACGACACGCCGACGCGAAGCGGCATGTCGAGTTCTTGATGGAGGCGGGCGAAAGTGGGGTTCCAAAAAGACAATCGGCTGTTGGTGTCAAAAAAGGCAAAGCCTTCACCAATGCTTTGTGCCGCATCGCGAAACTGCCGAGAGATGCGCTCGGATTCATCGTGGGCCTTGCGTAAATGCCTCAAGGCTAAGCCAAGTCCGATGAAAAGGGCCATGGACAAGGTGAGAAGGATCACACGAAACTGGTTGGCGGTTTTGATTTGCGTGATGGAATGATCCATATCCATGGCGATGATGCGATCCAGCGTGTCCAGGGTCGGCAACTTCAAAAGCTCTGTCATGTTCGTGGAAATGTCGGAAATGGCATTTATGTTTGCGCGCACGTGATGCAGAACTTTTTCAACTTCGGTACGTTTTGTCGGGGAGAGTTCTATGCTCTCCAGGGTGGCGATGCTGGCGACAAGGCTCTGCTGACTGGTTTCGGAAGGCAGCAGGTTATGGATGAGCATCGCGCTTAACACCTGGTGCAGTGCGGCCACATCCGCACCAAATTGCCCTTGGGTGATGCGGGCGACTTCCAGGGGCACGTAGTTCAGGGTGTTGCGCATGATGGCAGCGCGGGATTTTATGCTTTCCGTCAAATCCAGTTTTGCAGCCAGCAATGACTTAAAGGTGTTAAGCGCGTCATCCACCTTTGCACTCACCAGACCAGCGAGGCCCGTGGTGGGATCACTCAGTTTTGTACTCAGAGCCTTCATGCGCGAAGCGGTATCGACGATGCCGTCATAATGCTTCAGCTGCAAAGAAACGGCTTTCAGCGTTTCTTCGTTCAACTGGGTGTCGAGCTGCTTTAAATTCAAAAGATCGCGCGATGCCGCGTTATGGCGATCCACGTCCATGAGGCGGGTTTGAAAATAGAACACCAAAACCAAGGCGGCAGTGGTGGCAAGGAGAATATATGCAACACTACGAGAAGGTTTTTTCATTGCGGATCAAACCGTTTGTATTCGCCGACCAAGCTTTCTAAAAATGCGACAATATCGTCAATGTCGTTTTCCGCAATCTCTCGCCCCAGTTGGTACTTGGCCATGTTGCGCACCGCGTCGTTTAACGTTTTGGCGCTGCCGTCGTGAAAGTAGGGGGCCGTTAAGGCCGCAACCCGCAGACTGGGCACTTTAAAGACAAAGCGATCTTGTTCGCGTCCGGTGATTTGATACCGGCCCATGTCACTGTCTTTGATGTCGCCGCGATCTTTGAAGTAATCCTCCATAGCGCCCATGGTCTGATACATGTTGCCGCCGACGTTAACGCCTTGGTGACACGCCGCACAACCGTATGAGACAAACAGGGCATAACCGTTTGCGGCTTGGGGGGTGATGGCGGTCATATCGCCTTTAAGGTATTGGTCGAAGGGGGCATTGACGGTGACCAAGGTGCGCTCAAACGTGGCAATGGCATCAACGATGTTCTCAGCGGATATTTCCGCGTTGTAAGTGGCCTTAAAGGCGTTGGTCATAAAAGGATCGCGGTTCAGTTTTGCCACGACTTCATCCCAATTTGATCCCATTTCGGACGGATTGTGGACGGGGCCGGAGGCCTGTTCTTCCAAGCTCTCAGCGCGACCATTCCAAAACTGGGTGAAGTTGTAGGTGCTGTTGAAAACGGTTGGCGTGTTAACGGAACCTTCTTGGCCATCAATGCCGATGGGTTTTGTCCGTCCATCAACGCCGCCATTGCTGAGGTTGTGGCAACTGGCGCAACTGATGGAATTGTCTTTGGACAGGCGGGGGTCGTAAAACAACATCTCCCCCAGGCGGACCTTTTGGGGATCAACGTCGGCAAGTTCGGGCACGGACTGAGGCATCGGAGACAAAGACCGCCCGCGCCAGTTATCGGGCTCATCGTCAGCCACGGCCAAACTGGACATAAACAGAAAAGCGCACGCGCCCGCCGTAATCCAGGTCGGACGGATAAGGAATGGGTCTGAGGGTGTCAATGTTGTACCTAAGGGCAGTTGCTCATCCGGGGGGGTAGTCTGAATACATTATATGACATGAGCAGTCACTTAAGTAGGTCTTTTCGACAATTTTTTGATTTTATTTGTGGGGCTAGCGCTGGGTCTGCCCCTTAAGGATCAAAGACATTTCGGCCCATTCAGGACGGCTGAATGGGCCGATGAAGGCTTGGATGTGCGTTTCACACCGGGGGAGCACTATTGGGTGCGAATGCGCCGACCCGTGGCTTTGTCGATTTGCACTTTCTTGACCAGCGAGTCATCAACCGTGACGATTTCGGCGACGATGGTTTTGTCGTCGAGTTCCGTCACTTGGCCGACTTTCAAGCGGTCGTTGCCACGTAGTTTGAGGTGCTGTTCCATGTTGGTGCGCACATCGTCAACCGTGAGCGGTTGGGCCAAAGCCTGGACTTGTCCGTTCGGGCAGCCTTGCCAGCCCATATTGTTGTTTGTCATGCCGCGGCCCATACCTTGGTTCATGCCGTAGCCCATGCCCGGGCCCATACCCTGGCCCATACCCTGGCCCATACCCGGACCCATGCCGTAGCCACCCCCATGATAGCCATAGGGACTGTGGGCATAAGCGCCCAGTGCGCCCAAACTGGCGATGGCGACAACGGCGGTGATGATGAGTGTCTTGGTTTTCATGATGTTTCTCCTCAATATAGTGTGTGTGGATCTGAGGAGAAGATTGCTGCTTCGCCTCTTGACTGACTTAGATGTTAGGCGCACTGCGTTGCTGGGAGGTGTCTGGATCGGGGGGATTTGTAACGCTATGTTGCCAAGTCGGGAGCCGTTACACTCTGTTACCAAGTTCCCGTCACACCGTTTAAAAATAAGCGCTATATTGGTTTTATGGACAGAACTTCACACATCTTGATCGTCGATGACGACCGCGAAATTCGCGACTTGCTGAGCCGCTTTTTGAGCAAGCACGGTCTGCGCGTCAGCACCGCCGCAAATGGCCGTGAAATGGCCGCTGTTCTGGACGGTGGTGCCATTGACTTGATCGTCTTGGATTTGATGATGCCGGGCGAAGACGGTCTGACGTTGACGCGAAACCTGCGCGCCAACAGCGCAGCGCAGGGCGGCGGCATTCCCATCATTATGCTCACCGCCATGGGCGAAGAAACGGACCGCATCATCGGCTTGGAAATGGGCGCGGACGATTATTTGGCCAAGCCGTTCAATCCCCGCGAATTGTTGGCACGGATCAAGGCGGTGGTGCGCCGTTTCTCTGCGCTGCCCACATCTTTGGAGGTCTCCGGGGAAGGGGGCGGGGATGGCCCGGTTACATTTGCCGGGTGGACCTTTAATGTCGCCGTTCGGGAGTTGGTCAATCCCGACGGCGATCCGGTGACCCTCAGCGGCGGTGAGTTTGAACTGCTGCAAGCCTTCATCAGTCATCCCGGGCGGGTGCTCAACCGCGATCAGTTGTTGGATTTGGCCCGTGGACGTGACGCTCAGCCGTTTGACCGCGCCATCGACGTGCAAGTCAGTCGGTTGCGCAAGAAAATCGAGCCTGATCCAAAAAATCCCAGCTATATCAAAACGGTGCGGGGCGGGGGGTATATGTTTACCCCCACCGTCACGGGTCCTAAGGTCACGGGGCAGGCTTCTGCGCAGGGGGGAGCATGAAACTTTGGCCGCAAACTCTGATGGGGCGGACCCTGACGGTGGTGCTGGCCGGCATTGCGCTGAGCATCTTCATCACCATCGGACAGCAGCTTTTGGACCGCAGTGTGTTGCTGGCGACCATCGGTGGTTGGCATGGGGTGGAGCGCCTGTCCGACAGCATCATTAAGGTCGAAGCGGCAGATCCCGCAAACCGCGCCGCCTTGGCAAAGTCCTTTGAAACGCCGGGCTTTCGCGCCGCTTGGGGGCCAGACAGCGTGCTGCCCGCAAAGGAACTGGATTGGCAGGGACAACAAGTGCGCACCGTGCTGGAAAAGTTTTTGGGCGAAGTCGCCCCCGGCGCTCTGCGCATTGCCTTGGTCAACTACCGGGAGGCTTCGCGCGCCGTACCCCATGCGCGCATGAACGAATGGCGCAAACGCGTGGAACGACACGGTGGTCCAGATATGATGGCGCATATGTTACGCGACCGTGATGAGGCGCGTACGCTTGGGGGGCCGTCCGGCGATGAGCCGTCTCTACGGCCTTTGGTGCTGCTCATCAGCTATCAACTGACGGATGGCTCGTGGCTGACTTTTGTCACCCCGCCAGCCCCGCCACCGCCTTTCTGGGGTACCCGATTCTTTTTCCTCTCCATGATGATGTTGCTGGTGTTAATCGGCACAACGGTGTGGGCGGTGCGTCGCTCGACCAGGCCGTTGGGGCGCTTTGCCTTGGCCGCTCAGCGTTTGGGGTTGAACGTCAATGCCCCGCCCATGGACGAAGAAGGGCCGCGCGAAGTGCGTCGTGCCGCCCAAGCGTTTAACCGCATGCAGCACCGCTTGCAGGCCTTCGTCAAAGACCGTACCCATATGCTGGCCGCCATCAGCCACGATTTGCGCACCCCCATCACGCGCCTCAGGCTGCGCGCCGAATTCATTGAAGACGATGAACAACGCCTTAAAATGCTCGGCGATTTAGAGGAAATGGAAGCGATGATCGCGTCCACATTGCAGTTCGCCCGCGATGACGCCGTTGGCGAGCCTAATAAAGTCTTGGATCTTGCCGCTTTGGTCCGGGAACTGTGCACCGATGCGGTTCAAGCGGGCGATGAGGTTGTTTTCAGCGGCCCTGAAAGCTTGATGTTTGATGGCCGTGAAGTGGCCCTGAAGCGCATGGTCGCCAACCTGATTGGCAATGCGGTGCGCTACGGCGAACGCGCTCGGGTGACGCTGGGTATATGTGAAGATGAGGTGTGTTTGACCGTCAGCGACGACGGCCCCGGCATTGCCGAGGATATGATGGAGCGGGTGTTCGATCCGTTTGTCCGGGTCGAAGGCTCTCGTTCGCGTGAAACCGGCGGCGTTGGCCTGGGACTGACCGCCGTCAAAACCATCGTCCAAGCTCACGGCGGGCATATCGATTTGATGAACAGGCCCCAAAGTGAAGGTCGGGGCGGTTTGGATGTTCGTGTGTGTTTGCCCCAAGGTTTGGCCTGAATCGAACTGTGTGGTTTGAGCTGAATTTCTTGTCGTTATGAGCTGGATAAAGTCTGCTTCATCAAGGCTTCAAACTCAGTGTTGAGGGTCTCCGCCGGGACGCCCGCAGCCACCAACTTGCTTTTGGCGGCGATCAAATTGTTGGCAAGCTGGGTTTTGATTTGCAGATTTTGTTCCGTGGCTTTGGCACGAATGCTGGCTTGGCTGGCTGCAACCTGCGCCGCCGTATCGCCCTCGACAACCGCGCCGACGGCTTCGACCAGTTTGCTGAGGATTTTGTAGACGGCATTTGCCGAAAAACCACCCAAAAGTGCCAGCAGGGGCCGCGAGGTGGTCGTTTCAACGTCCAATGAAACCAGTTCCGACAAGACAAACCCGGCAATCAAGCCCAAGGCAAAATTGATCCAGTAGGTGGTGGTGTTGTTGGGGTCAAAGGTGCCTTTATCGACAAATTGATAAGCCTTGTAGAGGTTTGCAAACGACCCCCCGATGGCGGCGGCGCTCAACAAAAAGAGCGATACGCTGACCTGGGCCAAACCGTCGCGCTCAAAGAGAGATTTTCCCAATTCGATGGCGTTGATTTGGCTGGAGACGCTCAGATAAATAAAGGCGGCGAGGGCGAAAAAACTGACGAGGACCATGTGACGAATGATCGGGATGGGGCCTAAAAACTTTGCCAGGTTTTGTGCGCCAAAGATCGTTTCTTTGCGTTGTTTTTTGAGAAACAGAAGGCTTCCCGGCAAGGCCGGCAGAATTAAAACGGACAGCGCGTTGTGAATGCTGATCAGCAGCTCGAAGCTCGGTTTTTGCTGTTGTTCAATCTGTCCCTGAACCGTTTGAAGGTTTTGCGCCACGCTTTCGGGGATGCTGACACCGACATCTAGCGCATGCTCTGTCATGACGGCGATTTCGTCGAGAATGTAGCTGCCAAGATTGACGACATCGGAAGGAGGGACCGGCTTTAAGTCATCGTTTTTATGAGGAGGTTGAGTGGGGGGCGTCGTATTCCCAGGATCGGTTTGAGGGCCGTCTGGCGTACCGTTTTCCGTCATTTTTACCTCCATAGTGCGCAGTTCAATGTGCCTTATATGGTGTATTGTATAATATAAATATATTAAAAAGTGTATGAATTTTGCAACAAATTGCACACGCTAAACTGGCGCTGGTAAAATGAACCCAATTTGAATATGTGCTTAAGCGCCTTTTCCGCCGTGGGCGACGGACCAGCCGATGGGATCGGCGAGGAAATCCTTGACCCCTTGGATGGCGGCGGGAGAGAAAGCCTGGCGTTGTTCGGCAACTTCCAGCACATCTTGCCAAGTGGCGAGATAATGCATGGTCACGCCTTCTTTGGCCAAGGTGTCCAACGCGCCCGGAAAAGCGCCATAGAAAAACACCACAAAGGCATCCGATACGGTTGCGCCCGCGTCACGCAGGGCGTTGACGAAGTTGATTTTAGAGCCGCCATCGGTGGCCAGGTCTTCGACCAGCAACACATGAGAGCCTTCGGGCATGTAGCCTTCGATTTGCGCATTGCGGCCAAAGCCTTTGGGCTTTTTGCGCACATACAGCATCGGCTTGTCGGTCAGGTGGGCAATCCACGCGGAATAGGGAATCCCCGCCGTTTCGCCGCCGGCAACAGCATCCACGCCGTTCAAATCGGAATCCCGGTCCAGCGTTTGCACCGCCATGTCCATCATCTTGGTGCGTTCAGCGGGGAACGAAATCAATTTGCGGCAATCGATGTACACGGGGCTCGCCCATCCAGCGGTCAAGATATAGGGCTCTTCGGGACGGAAGTTGACGGCTTCGATATCAAGAAGGATTTTGGCTGCTTCCAGACCAAAGGGATTGCGTTTGACGCTCACGGGTACGTCTCCAGTTGCCAAATGAATATGATGCCCGTTTATGGCCGGGTCGGCGGGGGAAGTAAAGGGCGAGCAGAGGGGGCCTAATGAACTTTATGCGGATGGCTGACGTAACCGTCCTTGGACAGGGTGTTGAAGTAGGTGATCACTTCAGGGTGATCGATGGGGCCGCCTTCTGCGTCGGGTTCTAGGTTTTGTTCCGACACGTAAGCGTGATTGGCGGTGCCGTCGATCAGCACATGGTACCAAGGTTGAGAATCGTCGTGCTGAAACTTGGGACGACGGTCCTGGGCTTTCATTTGCGCCCCAACGCGAAAATGCGGATCAACATCGACAATCACGCCGCGATAATCGAACAAAGTGTGGTGAATCAACTGTCCGACCGCATATTTGGCGCGCTCACATCCTGTCCTTTTTGGGGAAGGGGTGCGTGAGGGCGTTGTCATAGCGTCAAAATCGGACGGATTGTGAGTCACAGAATGTCTCCGATGGTTAACCTAACCTTAAGCTTCCCGCTATTTTGCCGTCGGGTCAACCATGGCTTTGCAGTTGGCCGCATTCATGGCACTTTAGAGAGGCTAGATTTGATGTGGGGATTCTCCTTTCAGTGAGGTCGCAAATGGACAAGAAGCACCCAGAGAAACGCATGGGAGAAAAACGCACGGGTGGCGCTTTGATTGCGCAGGCTCTGGTCGCGCACGGGGTGGATACGGCATTTTGCGTGCCGGGCGAAAGTTATCTGGAAGTTCTGGATGCCTTGTACGATCATCAAGACACCCTACGGATGGTGACGTGTCGCCATGAAAACGGCGCGGCTTATATGGCCGAGGCCTATGCCAAGCTGACCGGGCGGGTTGGCGTCGCTATGGTGACGCGCGGGCCGGGGGCGTGCAATGGGTCCATTGGGGTGCACACGGCCTTGCAGGATTCTTCGCCCATGGTGCTGTTGGTGGGCCATGTTCGGCGTGAAGACATTGGTCGCGAGGCCTTTCAAGAAGTTGATTTTGAACAGATGTTCGCCCCTTTGGCCAAAGCGGTGCGGCTGGTTTCCAGCACCCAGGCGGCGGCGGCCGATGTCGCCTGGGCGTTCGACGTGGCGCTGTCGGGGCGACCTGGCCCCGTTGTTTTGGTGTTGCCCGAAGATATGCTGCGGGAATCCGTAGAGGCCTGTGTGCCGGCGCCGATCCCGCCCGCCGTGGACGATATGGACCGTGGCGCAATTGAACGCATTCACCACCGTTTGGTTCAAGCCCAGCGCCCCATGGTGATGGTCGGCGGCAGCCGCTGGACGGCCCAAGCGCGTGCCGATATTTTGGCCTTTGTCGAAGCCATGGATTTGCCCGTGTGTTGTTCCATGCGCCGCCTGGACATCATCGACAACACCCATCCGTGCTTTGTGGGGGAACTGGGCATCGCGCCCAATCCGCAGCTGTTGCAACGCGTCAAGGATGCCGATGTGTTGCTGGTTGTGGGGGCCCGGTTGGGGGAAATGACCAGCCAAGGCTATACGCTTTTGACGCCCGCAGAGGCTGAGCACAAGCTGGTTCACGTTCATGTGGACGCCAAAGAGTTGGGGCGTGTGTTCCCGCCCGCCATCGGCGTCGCTTCCAGCCCCGAAGCCTTCGCGGCGGTGGCAAAGGCTTTGGGCGCACCCTCAAACCATTGGGCGGGCTGGCGTGCCCAGGCGCGGGCCGATTACAACGCTTGGCGCAAGCCTGACCCGGTGCCGGGTCCTTTGGACCTGGGGCGCGCCATGCAAAATTTGGATGAACTGTTGGACGACAACGTCATCGTCAGTGTGGATGCGGGTAACTTTACCGGCTGGGCGCAACGCTACCTGACGTTCGGCGGCAAGCGTCAATTCATCGGTCCCACCAATGGGGCGATGGGCTATGGCGTGCCGGGCGGGGTGGCGGCGAAGGTGGCGTTCCCGAACCGTCAGGTCGTTGTTTGTGTCGGCGATGGAGGCTTTGGCATGACCGGCCAAGAAATCGCGACGGCTTTGCAGCAAAACCTTAAACTGCTGATATTGGTGTTCAACAACGCCAGTTTCGGCACCATCCGCATGCATCAAGAACGCAGCCATCCGGGGCGTGTCATCGGGACCGATTTGTGCAATCCCGATTATGCCGAACTGGCGCGCGCTTATGGCGCGTACGGGGACCGGGTGCAAACGACGGCGCAGTTTATGCCCGCTGTCGAAAGCGCTTTGGCCGCGGATACGCTCGCCGTACTTGACGTGCGCTTCGATGCCAATATCATCTCGACCCGCACCACCTTGGACGCCATTCGCGAAACGGCGTTGAACCTCAAATCCCAAAAGGACACAAACTGAGATGGCCTTAGAAGGCGACCATGCCCGTGTTTGGCTGTTGATCGATGATCGCGCCGGCAATAAATCCCAAGTTCTGGGGGTCGCCCGCGCGTTGGGTTTGCCCTTTGAAATCAAAAACATTGCTTACACCGCATCGGCGGCGTTGCCCAATTATATGCTGATGGCGTCGTTTTCCATGTTGACCCAATCGTCGCGGGTCAATCTGGCGGCACCGTGGCCCGATGTGGTCATCGCGGCCGGACGGCGCACCGCACCCGCCGCACGGCGAATCAAAGAGCTCTCAGGCGGGAAAACCTTTTTGGTTCAAATCATGCATCCCGGATCAACCGGAGAAAATGACTTTTCGTTGATCGCCGTGCCTCGTCACGATGCTATGGGCGAGGCTGAAAACCGTTTCACCATGGTCGGTGCACCCCACGGGGTGACGGCTCAAAGCTTGGCAGAGGCCAGCCAGATATGGGGTGGCAAGTTTGATCACTTGCCCAAACCGCACATTGCGCTGATCGTCGGCGGCGACACCAAACGCAAGGCCTTTACTCCCGATATGGCGCGGGACTTAGGCATTCACGCCGCCCAACTGGCCCGGGATGCGGGCGGCTCTTTGCTGGTGACCACGTCTAGGCGGTCAACGCCCGAAGCCACCCAGGCCTTGATCGAGGCCTTAGGCGATGTGCCGGCGTATGTGTATCGGTGGGGCGATGAAGGGGAAAACCCGTATATGGGCTTTTTGGCCCAGGCCAGCCACATCATCGTCACCGGCGACAGTGTATCCATGTGCTGTGAAGCCTGTGGCACAGAGTGCCCGGTGTATATCTTTGCGCCCAAAAAACTCACCGCGCACAAGCATGCAAAGCTGCATCAAGACCTGTTCGCCAAGGGCTATGCACGGCCCTTGGACGGGGTGAAGGCCTTGGAGGATTGGAGCCACGAGCCGCTGAATGCGGCGTTTGACGTCGCGGCGGAATTGCGCAAACGCTTGGGCCTGGATTGAGGGATCTGGATTGATGGAGGGGGGACGGCGTATGCGCGTCTGGTTAACAATCTTGGTGATAGCCTTTGCGCTTCCCGCCCAAAGTGGGGAGCGGCAAACGGGCATTTCACCCGCAGAACTGAAAGCTCATTTGACGGCCTGGGGCTATAAGGTGTTCGCCCATGAAGATGAAGAAGACCGCCCGCAGTTGTTGGTCAGCCACCCATCCGATGACGCACACACCGAAGAGGTGGGCGATCGCAAGGGCTTCGCCATGCTCATGCTGGACTGCGAGCCCGAAGAGGCCATGTTTATGCTGCGCCGTTGTGACGGTTTTGAATTTCGCGCTTACCTGACGCCGGGCTTTCCCATCAAAGACAAAGTTTACGCCGAATGGAACCGGGACCTTGGCCACAGTCGGGCGTTTGTGAAAGAAGGCCATCCGCGCTTGGCGTGGCGGGTGCATGTGCGGGGCGGTTTCGTGTGGGAAAATATCTTGGATACGGTCGGCGTCTGGCGCGCGGAGCAAGCGGCTTTCGTTGACCGTCTTGACGCTGCCGTTATGGATTAGGCCTGTACCTTAAAATCATTGCAACAGATGTCGGGGTGTCCCATACTTAAGTGTAGGGGCAGACAATGAACGCCGGGCATGAATCGAGGGCACTGTGGAAAATGCAAATCCACCGCTGAACGGCACTGGTCAAAGCACTGCGCCGCAAAAGGGTGCGCTCGGTGGCTTGAAGGTGCTGATCGTTGATGACGATCTTGATTTTGCGGATACGCTAAAACGTCACGTCTTTGAGGGCTGCGCACAAGACGGCGGGGTGGTTGTCGTGTCGTCTATTGAGGCGGCGGACGAGCAGCTTCGCGCGCATATGTTTGACGTTTGTTTGCTCGATTTTGAGTTGGCGGATCGTTACGGCCTGAAACAGGAAACCTTGAGCCGCTTCGCCCATATTCTCACCGCGTTGGTGTTTCTGTCCAACCGCCCCAGCAAGGCTTCTGCCTTGCGCGCGCTCAGTTTTGGCGGCAAAGATTTTCTCATCAAATCGCGCCTTTCCAGCTTCGATGTCGCCAAGAGCATTTCCTATGCGCTGTATTGGAAATACAGAGAAATCGAACTGGAAGCGAGCACTGTGCACGATCAAGTCACAGGCTTGGGCACGGTACCTTTGTTTGACGAGCATCTGCGTCACGCCTTGGAAGTCGCCAAGCGGGGCAAAGAAAAGATCGGTTTGTTGATGATCGGATTGACCGGAATGGAGCCGGTGCTTCAGGACTACAATGAAGCCGTCAGCGACGAGTTGTTGAAGCAAGTGGGCGAACGCATCGTCGGAAAGTTGCGCACATCCGATGTGGTGGCGCGCTTGAGCGATCAACAATTCGGGGCCATTTTGGTGAACGTCAAATCCGACGCCATCGTAAAAAGCATTACCGGAGCGGTGACGGACACGATTGTGGGCAAGCCCTATACGATCAATGGCTATACCCTCAAAATCGGGGCCAATGTGGGCACGGCGACGTATCCGGACCATGCTCCCAACCTGGACGATCTGAAGTCCTTTGCCGATAAGGCCCTGGCTGAAAAACGGAGCAAACACGGTACGCCAAAGCTCAAGGACCACGCGTTCGGATATTATTAAAAGCGCTTTAGAGGCTCGTCAGAATGCCGACGAAAGCGCCCGTCAGGCAGGTGGCGATGGTGCCCGACACCAAAGACTTCAGCCCCAATCCCACGATTTCACTGCGTCGTTCGGGGGCCATGGTCGTCAAGCCGCCCAGCATGATGCCGAGACTGCCGAAGTTGGCAAAGCCGCACAGGGCATAGGTCATGATCAGCTTGGAGCGCTCCGACAGGGCGTCGGCGGGCAGGTCTTTCATTTGTAAATAGGCGAGCAGTTCGTTGAGCACCGTTTTGGTGCCCATCAGGGCCCCCGCCGTTGAAGCCTCGGCCCACGGCACGCCCATCAACCAGACCACCGGGGCCATCAACCAGCCCAGCATGCGTTGCAACGCCAATGGCTGACCGTCAACGTCCGGCAACAGGCCCAGCACGGCGTTGAGCAGGCTCACCAGCGCCACCAACACAATCAGCATGGCGACGACGTTGAGCAGCAACTCAACCCCGGACAGGGTGCCTTGGGTGATGGCGTCCATGGAACTGTGGGTCTGGTTGGGGGCTGACAGTTCGCCCTCGGTCGCGTCTTGGGTTTCGGGAACCATCAGCTTCGCCACCATAATGGCGGCCGGTGCACTGATCAAAGACGCCGTGAGGATATGGCCCATGGCACCGGGAATGACGGTGCTGAGGAAGGTCGCGTACAGCACCATGACCGTGCCCGCGATGGTCGCCATACCGCAGGTCATGACCATAAACATCTCCGCCCGGCTGAGGCGGCTTAAGTAGGGGCGCACAAACAATGGGGCTTCGATCATGCCGACGAACACGTTGGCGGCCGCACTCACCGCGACCGCGCCACCGACGCCCATGGTGCGGCGCAAGACGGATGCCAGCGCTTGGACGATGAGCGGCAAAATCCGCCAATGAAACAACAGTGCCGACAAGGCACTGGTGACCAAAATTAGCGGCAGGGCCTGAAAGCCCAAAACAAACGCAGCACCGGGATATGATTCCGCAAACGGTAAATTCCCGCCGCCCAAATAGCCGAAAACGAAGGTTGTCCCGGCTTTGGTGGCCTCTTGCAGGGCCAGAACGCCGTCGTTGATCCACAAAAACAAGGTGTGGCTGCCCGGCAGCTTCAGCAGTAGCAATGCCAACACCAATTGCACACCTAAGCCCGTTGCCGCCACCCGCCATGCCTGGACGCGGCGGTCTTCGCTGATCGCCCATGCCAAGGCGGTGAGGGCAAAGACACCCAGAAGACTTTGCAGACCATCCATGATTTCCCCCCGGAATGTATTGCCTAAACCGCCTTGGCCTAAACCGCCTTAGAATGGCGTCCCTGGCCGCTCCCCAGATACGCGTCAAAGGCACTGGCGACCAGGCGGATGAAGGGGCGGCCGTCTTCGCTGACGGTGATGCGGGTGCCATCCACGGTGCAGATGCCGTCTGCACTTAAAGGGGCCAGTTTGGCGACGTCTTCGTCCAGGGCGCTGACGTCTGCTTGGTGGGCTTTGCACACCTCGGCCAAGTCGACGGTTAAGTCGCACATGATGCGCTCAATGATGTCTCGGCGCAGCTTGTCGTCAGCGCTGAGTTCAATGCCGCGGGCGGCGGGCAACACGCCGGAATAAATGGCTTGGCTGTAGGCTTTGAGCGGCTGTTCGTTTTGCACGTAGCCTTGCGGCAGATAGCCGATGGCCGATGCGCCAAAGCCCAGCATGGCGGGGGCGCTGTCGGTGGTGTAGCCCTGGAAATTGCGATGCAGCTCGCCGGTTTCGACGGCACTTGCCATGGAATCGTCGGGGTGGGCGAAGTGATCGAAGCCGATTTGCACATACCCCAGCGCTTTGAGGCGTTCCACCGCCAAGGTGAATTGCTTCCACCGTTCCGTCGCGTCGGGCAGGGTTTCTTCCTTGATCAGCTTTTGGTGCGATTTCATCCACGGCACATGGGCGTAGCCAAACAGGGCGATGCGGTTGGGCTGCAAATCGACGGTTAAATCGACCATGCGCTCAATTTCAGCGGTGTCTTGGAACGGCAGGCCGTACATCAAATCCATATTGATGCGGGTGATGTTGTGGGCGCGCAGCCATTCGATGACCTGTTTGGTGGTCTCGTAGGGCTGAATGCGGTTGATGGCTTCCTGGACCTTGGGCTCATAGGACTGAACCCCAATCGACGCGCGGTTGACGCCCGCCAATTGCAGTTCCCGCACATAATCTTCGGTGGCGGTGCGGGGGTCCAGTTCGACGGCGACTTCGGCGTCGTCTGTAACATCAAAACGGTCGCGCAGCTTGGTCATGATGGCCAGCCAGTCTTCGCCCTTGAGCATGGTCGGCGAACCGCCGCCCCAGTGCAGGTGCTTGGCGGCAAAACGCGCGGTGTTCTCACCTGTGGGCAGGGCGTCAGCGACCAGATCGATTTCCGCCAGCAACGCGTCCAGATACTCTTTGACCGGATCGTAGCGTTTGACGATTTTGGTGTAACAGCCGCAAAACCAGCACATTTCGTCGCAAAACGGGATGTGGAAATACAGCGACAAGGGCGTGCCTTGGGGCAGCTCCGAGAGCCATTTTTTGTAGACCGCGCCGTTCACACCCTCATGGAAATGCGGGGCGGTGGGGTAGCTGGTGTAGCGCGGAACGCGCAAGTCGTATTTGTTGATCAGGTCGTTGGTCATGCGCTGTTGAGCTTTCCGTCGCAATTTCAGTCAAGCGCATAACCTAAGGCCCGCGCGCCCGAAGTGCAAGCGCGCCTCACGGTGGGGACGTTCACAATCTTGGCACCTGTTTGGGCCCTATTTGCTCAAGTGCAAGTTCTTCAATTCCGCTCCGATGGCGCGAAAGGCCAGCGTCAGCGTCGCAGCATCGGGAGATTCGTAATAATTATCGGCGCTGGTGGCGCAATTGGTCAGCATCGTTTGTGTCGAACCGCTGATGGAGGTGCCAAAGGCGATGGTGTAAACGAGAATGCCCGCATTTTTCATGCCGGTACAGATTTCTCCCAGCCTGTCGTCCAACTCGTTTTCCGCAGACCATTGGCTGGTGGTGCCCAAATTACCTTCGGCGAGCAGCCCATAGGCGGAATAGTACGAATCAATCATCGTGTTGTCGCCGTCGGTGAGGATGATCGCGGCTTTGTTCCAATCTGTGTCGCTGTAAGCAGCGCCTTCGGTGAAGGGCGCATCGGGGGAAAGGACCCGCCAGCCCCAGATAGCACCGACATTGATGTGGGTGCTACCCAACGGCGACATGGCGGTGATTTCCGCTTCCAAAGTTGCACGGTTGTTGGTCAGCGGCGTGATCGGACGGGGGCAGTATAAGTTGGGGCTTTTTTTGTTCCATCCGGTCAGGTTATCGTAATAGGTTCCGCTACTGTACCAATTGTTGTCGCTTCGGTCAGGCGACAAAAAAGCCTCCCACGAGGTGCTGTTATCTTGGATGTCGGCAGGGTAAGCGTTGGCCATAACGCAGCCCGCCCACGACGTTATGCCCCAATTGAGTGTTGTGGGGTCGGGGCTGATGTAGGCGGAATTTCCCGTGCCGATGTTGACGGTGCTGTCGAACGGCACCAGCCCGACTTTTAACAAGTCTGGTGTTGTTTCATCGCCGAACAAAATATCGATCAAATCCTGGGCGGCGGCCTTCATGTTGGTCATTTTGCTGCTGGAACCCATAGAACCCGTGTTGTCCAACACCATCACCAGTTCCAAGCCGTTGGTTTCAACTGTGATTTCCGCGCTGGACGCCACCGTGATGGAGTCGATGCCAACGATGCTCATAAACACCGTATCAACGGTGGCCTGGCCGGTCACGGTCAGCACGCCGCCAACGTCGGTGAATGTTAGGTTGCTGGTGGTGCCGATTTCCGAAGCGGCGTAATTGGCGGTGAAGAAGCTGTTGAATTGGGCTTCCAGGTACGTCGGGTCGGAAGACGTCGTGCGCATGGTGCCGACGGCAAGGCCAGCCGCATCCAAAGCGTGGCTGAGACGCGATTTCACCAAGTAAGCCCGCGACAGATCAATGGCCAGCCCCCCCGCGATCAGCATCGGTATCGCCGCCAAAGCCACAAGTACCGCCACCGCGCCCCGTTCGGCGTGGACAAATTGCTGTGTTCGCTGCATCAGGCGATGGATGAGAGAGGAGACGTTGGGCATGGTTATGGCTCCCAATAATCAATATTTCAAAACGTAATCAACCTTACGTGGGCGCATGTAAGAGATCTCTTCAAGGGTCAGCGTGGTGGGGATAATCAGCTCGGCAATGGGGGTATAGGTATAAACGCCGCTGACGATGATGATGCTGGCCCCGGCCTCGCCGTGGCCGACAGCGAGCGTTGTCGGATTGACGATCAAGCCGCCGTTCCACCCATCCGTCCAGTCTAACGTTGGGTCGCCGGTGGTGTCGTCAAAGCGCACACTGGCGATGCCGATGGTCAGAGGTGCGGTGCTGTATGGGGACATGGTGAGCTGTGCCGCCATATAAATTTCCGCCAGATCCGCATCCGTGACATCGGTTTTTTGGCCAATCAAATCAGCCGCCGACTGCATCGC
>JGI10211J34971_10001316_pt1 | contig 20683 bp, 19 predicted proteins | sample Etolagsediment_FD_34971 | JGI IMG/M metagenome (IMG submission 34971)
CGTGGGGCTACCAGGACTTGAACCTGGGACCTCTTCGTTATCAGCGAAGCGCTCTAACCGCCTGAGCTATAGCCCCCTAGACCGCATACGACATTAGCGCACAGGTGCGCACCAAGCCCAATCGGCTAGGTGTTGGTGAACCCCACTGTCAATCCACCCGTCAGTCTAGCAATCGCGTTATAGAGCACGGCGCCCAAGGAACCCAGAACCGTTAGTGATACCAGGTTGATGAGAGCGCCAACAAAGGCCAAAAGAGTGACCTGGCTGAAGCTCAGCAGAGCAAGAATAGCGCCGCCCCCGTCACCCAGGATGTCGCCCACAATTCCCTCAAGAGCACCGATAACGCCGACGGTGTTCAGGAGCAGCCACGACAGGATGACGACCAAAAAGACCGTGATCGACACGGCCAGGGACACTAGAGACGAGACTTTAACCGCAGACCAAACATCCACATACACAAGGTTCAAACGAACCTGTTTCCCGTGCGGTGACGAAGTTTTTGCCTTGCGGCCTTCAGGCTGAACTATCGGAATTTCACTCATCAGCAGATTCTTTCTCGGCGGCGGGCTCTTGTGCATCCACGACACTACTACTGTCCTCAGTGTCAGGTTCTGCGAGGTCCCTTTCTTGGTTCCTCGCTATTCCGAGCACTTTGTCCTCATCGGCCAGCCTGGCAAAAACGACGCCCATAGTGTCTCGTCCCTTGGCGGGAACCTCCGAGACGCCGGAACGGACAACCTTTCCACTCTCGAGGACAATCAATACTTCGTCATCCTCATCCACAATCATGGCGCCAGCAAGACCACCCCTGGTGTCCGACAGCTTCGCAACCTTAATTCCCAAACCACCACGCTGTTGGGTGCGGTACTGGTCCACAGCGGTTCGCTTCGCATACCCGCCCTCCGTGACCACAAACACGAAACCCTGGTCACTGACTACTGATGCTGACAAAAGTTCGTCATCGCCTCGAAACTGCATCCCCTTAACACCCGCGGTCGAGCGCCCCATGGGTCGGAGGCTCTGGTCACTCGCGGTGAACCTCAGGGACATTCCTCCTCGAGAGACCAGAAGCATGTCGTCGCCCTCGTTGATAAGTCTCGCCGCCACAACCTCGTCACCTTCCTTGAGGTTGATAGCGATGATTCCGCCCTGACGGTTAGTGTCGTATTGGGTGAGGGCGGTCTTCTTGATCATGCCGCCCTTGGTGGCCAGCCCCAGATACTGGGCAGCCTCATAGTTAGCGATATCGAGAATCTGCGCGATGCTCTCGTCTGGCTGCAGGGCCAAAAGATTAGCGACGTGTTGGCCTTTGGCATCCCGGCCTGCTTCTTGAACCTCATAAGCTTTGGCGCGATACACGCGACCGAGGTTGGTAAAGAACAACAACCACCTGTGAGTTGTCGATACGAAAAAGTGCTCGACCACATCGTCGGCGCGCAATTGCGCTCCACGAACGCCTTTGCCGCCACGGTGCTGGCTCCGGTAGTTATCACTGCGAGTGCGCTTGATGTATCCACCACGGGTGACCGTGATGACCATTTCCTCTTCCGGAATCAGATCCTCATCAGTCATTCCGCCCTCAAAACCCTGCAGGATCTCGGTTCTGCGGTCATCACCAAAGCGGTCCACGATGTCTTGGAGCTCGTCTGAAACGATCGAGCGTTGGCGCTCGTCACTGGCAAGGATTGCCTTGTATTCGGCAATCATCTTTTCCAGCTCGCTCGCCTGGTCAATGATCTTTTGGCGCTCCAGCGCTGCGAGACGGCGAAGTTGAAGGTTGAGAATCGCTAGGGCTTGGTCGTCATCAACACCCAGGAGTTTCATGAGGCCGTCTTTGGCCTCCTCCACTGTGGGGGACTTGCGAATCAACGCGATGACATCGTCCAGAGCGTCCAAAGCCTTGAGATAGCCGCGCAAAATATGTGCATCTGCCTCGGCTTTGTCGAGCCGGAATTGGGTCCTCCGGACAATGACCTCAATCTGGTGGGTGACCCAGTAGGAAATGAAGCCGTCGAGAGTCAGAGTGCGGGGGACCCCGTCGACGATGGCCAACATGTTGGCCCCAAAGTTTTCTTGCAACGACGTGTGCTTGTAGAGGTTATTGAGAACAACCTTCGCCACGGCGTCGCGCTTGAGGACGATAACAAGCCTCTGACCGGTGCGACCCGAGGTCTCATCCCTGATGTCCGCTATTCCGCTGAGCTTTCCCTCTTTGACAAGGTCCGCGATCTTGATGGCCAAATTGTCCGGGTTCACCTGATACGGCAACTCTGTGACGACAAGGCAGGTGCGACCCTGAATCTCCTCGACCGTAACCACCGCGCGCATCTTGATGGAACCTCGTCCCGTGCGGTATGCATCCTGGATTCCACTTGAGCCCAAAATCTGGGCCCCCGTGGGGAAATCGGGGCCCTTGACCTCCGCCATTGCGGCTTCAAGGAGTTCCTCCCGCGATGCCGTGGGGTTTGCCAAGTGCCACTGGGCGGCAGCCGCCACCTCCCGAAGGTTGTGGGGGGGAATGTTGGTCGCCATTCCCACCGCAATTCCCACAGAGCCATTGACCAGGAGGTTGGGGAAACGGCTGGGAAGAATCGCGGGCTCTTGGGTCCGACCGTCGTAGTTGTCTTGAAAGTCGACAGTGTTCTCGTCGATATCGCGGACCATCTCGAGCGCCAGGTTTGCCATTTTCGTTTCGGTATACCTGGGGGCTGCTGCCCCGTCGTTACCGGGGCTGCCAAAGTTGCCCTGTCCCGCCGCGAGTGGGTAACGCAAACTCCACGGCTGAACTAAGCGAACTAGGGCGTCATAAATGGCGCTGTCACCGTGGGGGTGGAATTTACCCATTACGTCGCCAACTACACGCGAGCACTTAGAGAAAGCTTTATCGGGTCGGTATCCGCCGTCATACATCGCATACAGAACACGGCGGTGGACGGGTTTCAATCCATCCCTCACGTCGGGCAGTGCTCGCCCAACGATGACACTCATTGCGTAGTCGAGGTAGGAACGTTGCATCTCCACTTGGAGATCGACTTGGTCGACCTTGTCCGCTGCGGGCTTCTGGGTTATCTCGTCAGTCATGAGTGTGTCCTAAATGTCCAAGAATCGAACGTCTCGGGCGTTTTGCTGGATAAATGTCCGTCGAGCCTCGACGTCCTCCCCCATCAGGGTGCTAAACACCGTGTCTGCGACCGCCGCGTCTTCGAGCGTGACCTGCAACAGTGTTCTCGTTTCAGGGTTCATGGTCGTGTCCCACAGCTCCTGGTGGTTCATCTCACCTAGACCCTTGTAGCGCTGAACCGAGTTGTCTTTGGGAAGCTTCTTTCCTTCTTTCTTGCCCGCCTCAATGAGGGCGTCGCGCTCTCGATCACTAAACACGTACTCGTGGTCCGAGTTTGACCACTTCAAGCGATACAACGGTGGTTGGGCTAAATAGACGTAGCCCCGTTCAATCAGGGGTCGCATATATCGGAACAACAGCGTCAACAGCAGAGTTGTGATGTGCTGACCATCAACATCGGCATCGGCCATCAACACAATCTTGTGATATCTCACCTTCTCGACGTCGAAGTCTTCACCGATACCGGCGCCGAAAGCGGTGATCATGCCTTGAACTTCGTTATTTCCCAGTGCGCGATCCAACCGAGCTTTTTCGACGTTCAGAATTTTTCCACGCAACGGCAAAATGGCCTGAGTCTCGGGGTTCCTACCAGAAACCGCGCTACCGCCCGCTGAATCTCCCTCGACCAAGAAAATCTCACTGATGCTCGCGTCTTTGGACTGGCAGTCCTTCAGCTTGCCGGGCATTCCCCCGGACTCCAGCAAGCCTTTGCGCCTGGTTTGTTCCCGCGCTTTCCGCGCTGCAATTCGAGCAGCTGAGGCTTGTATCGCCTTTCGAACGACATCTTTTGCTTGCGCGGGATTTCTCTCAAACCAATCTCCGAGGTGCTCGCCGGTGACTTTTTGAACAAAGGACTTCGCTTCGGTGTTTCCCAGCTTGGTCTTCGTTTGGCCCTCAAACTGAGGCTCGCCAAGCTTGACCGACACCACCGCGGTAAGACCCTCCCGGACATCATCTCCGGTGAGGTTTTCATCCTTTTCCTTCAGCAGACCGGTTGATCGCGCAAACTTGTTGACCAAAGTGGTCAACGCTGCTCGGAAACCCTCTTCGTGAGTTCCCCCCTCATGGGTGTTGATTGTGTTGGCGTAGGTGTGGACGCTTTCGGAATACGCGGTCGTCCACTGCATCGCTACCTCCAAGGCGATGGTGCGCTCCGTGTCCTCAGCCTCAAACGAAATGATGTCGGGGTGGACCATATCGGTCTTCTTGGCGCTGTTGAGATATTCAACGTAATCGACGAGCCCCTGTTCGTATTGGTAGGAGTCTTTTCGACCGGAGGCCAACGGGCGCTCATCCACCAAATCAATCCTGAGGCCCTTGTTCAAGAAGGCCATCTGCTGAAAACGAGTGCGCAGGGTTTCGTAGTCGAACTCCACCGTTTCAAAAATCTCTGTATTGGGCCAAAACTCAATTCGCGTCCCCGTCACCTCTGCAGGCCCGGCCTCTGCCAAAGGCGCGTCGGGAACACCGTCTTTGTAAGACTGCGTCCACGTACTTCCCTGGCGTTTCACCTCTACGGTCAGCTTTTGCGACAGTGCGTTCACCACACTGCTACCCACACCGTGCAAGCCACCGGAGACTGCATAGCCTCCGCCCCCAAACTTTCCTCCGGCGTGCAACGTCGTCAACACAACCTCAACAGTCGACCTTTTTTCAACAGGGTGCTCATCTACCGGGATTCCCCGACCGTTGTCAGAAACCCGCACCCCACCATCGGCGAGGATCACCACATTGATGAGATCACAATGCCCCGCGAGGGCCTCGTCTACCGAGTTATCGACAATCTCATAGACGAGATGGTGAAGCCCACGGGGGCCGGTTGACCCGATATACATTCCCGGCCGTTTGCGGACCGCTTCGAGTCCTTCGAGGACTTGAATATCGCTAGCGCCGTAAGACTCTTCGTTGGGAGTTTTCTTCGGCGCTGGTGACATTTTCAGTTACTCCTGCAGCTGGGCTCGGATGGGGCAAAAACCCGGAAATATCAGGGTTTATCGCTGGACCTCAGTCTATCGAAGAGGGGTCCCAGAAAGGCCGATTTTCGCCCTCTGGGGACAGATTTCTTTTCGTTCCACCAATTACGGGTTTCTACCCGTAAGTATCGCGCGGACCACGCCCTGGAACAGAGCGCGAGCCATGTTTCCAGGAGGGGGCACCCGGTGCTTTTACGACTATTTCCGACACGCCGGCATCGGGGAAACGCTCCTCGAGTGCTGCGAGCAGATTTTTTTTCATCAGCCGAAGCTGCGTTGCCCATGCGCTGGAGTCACATTGAATCTCCAGTGCTCCCTCATGAAACCCGGTGGGAAGGGCATGAGCGGCGACGTCATCGCCCACAATGTCTGCCCAATGTTCCGCAAGCTCTGCGCGGGCGAGACTGGGTGCCCACCCCATAGAGCTTGTGAGTTCATCAAAAGCATCCGCCATGGAGCCCGGATCCCGAAAAGCACCAAACGGCTCTGAGCCACTCGTGGCGCCCTTATTTACTCCTCGAAATCCACCAAACTTTGTGCGCAGGCGCTGATAAACATTACGGGCTTCAGGAGTCGTCATCGGGCAGTCACCACACCCTCCCTTACATCGAACCGATGCCCGTCAAGTCCTGGAGGGAGATCTTCCTCGACCGCGCTCGTAATGATCAATTGTTCATACCCCGTAATCGCACCCACGAGCTTTTCTCGCCGCGTGGCATCGAGCTCCGCAAACACATCGTCGAGAATCATGATCGGGTCACCACTTGGACGGGTCTCCCTGATCCACGCTGCCATTCCTAGTCGAAGAGAGAGGGCCAGCGACCACGTTTCTCCCTGGCTTGCGTGCGTGCGGGCGGGTTTGCCCTCAATAGTGAGTTCCATGTCGTCTCGATGCGGACCAATCAGCGTCATGCCTCGATCGAGCTCCTCTTGTCTCACAGCAACCAATGCTTCCGCTATTGACTGTGTAATGAACTCTTTGCTGGTGTCTGCCAGCACATAACCCTTCGGGACATAAGTCGCCGCAATCTGATCTCCCCCGGCAAGATTGTCGTAGTGAGTTGCTACGAGCGGAGCAACGTCTTGCAAATAACGCACTCGATCGGCCACAATCTCGGCAGCCGTGTGCGCGAAGCTTTCCGTCCACGCGTCGAGCGTGGAGAGGTCGGCATTCCGCGGCGCTGAACGTAACGACTTAAGGAGTGAGTTTCGTTGCTTAACCACACGATCAAAGTCACTAAAGACGGCCGCCATAGAGGGAGACCCGCTCACTACCAACTCGTCCATGAACGCTCGTCGATGAGTTGGGTCCCCTCGGACAATCGCCGCGTCTTCGGGAGCAAACATCACGGTAGAGACCCATCGTGGAATTTCCGAGACTCTGACTTTGTTGCCATTCACCGTCGCGTCGTTACTGCCGTGACGTTTGAGAGTAATACCGGCGGCAACCTCTCGCTCTCCATGATGGAGATGCGCGTACACAGTGGCGCTGTCCGATTCATCACGAATGAGCGGTGCTGCCGAAACCACCCGATGCGAGCCCAAGGTCGCGAGATACCGAATGGCCTCCACAATGTTGGTTTTCCCATGACCATTAGGCCCGACCAACACCGTTACGCCCACGGGACACAGTAGACGTGATGATTCGTGATTACGCCATTGCGTGAGATCGAGCTGACTGATCCACACGGAAAACTTCTAGCGCATCAACAAGTTCGGCTGAAGGAGGTACCGATACACCTCAGAGTCTCCGCCGTCTTGTGATTTCTGCGCGGTAATCAATACAGGCCCTGGTTTATTCGGGTTGTCAGTGTGGGTGAAGGCAACCCGCACAAATTCACTGTGGGTAGCGCTGAGACCATCAATCAGGAATTGCGGCTTGAGAGACACNACACATTCTTTTCCCACCAAATGTCCATCGATGGTTTCCGATGCTTGCGCCTGTTCACTCCCCAGCGCTTCGAGAGCAACACCATCTCCTGTAAAGGAGTAGCGAAGCGGTGCTTCACGCTCAAGCACCAAGGCCACCCGTCTCGTCGCATCGATCAAGTCTTGAGTACTCACCACTGCATAATCCGGAGTCTCCGCCGGAAAGAGCTTTGTGACGGGCGGGAAAGATCCCTTGATGAGCAAAGTTGTGACGGTTCTTTCAGCTGAACCAAAGGCAACGAGTTCTCGCTCACCCCCTGTATTGATAGTGATGGTGATGTCGCCCGCATGCGAGAACGTTTTTCCAATCTCCGCCAGTGTGCGAGCTGGGATTAGCGCCTGCATTCCCTCGCTACTCACTCCACTGCTCTTCCAGGCGAGCTGCCGAGAAGCAACACGATAACGATCCGTTGCCATCATGATGACTGAAGACTCAGATATATCCAGAAGAACCCCGGTGATCACAGGTGTCACATCATCGCGAGACGCTGCCGGCGCCACCTGGCTCACAGCCGCAGCGAACTCTTCAGCCGACACGGTTCCGGTGATGCCCTCAACATCTGGAAGGTTTGGGTACTCCTCCACGGGCATGGTGGCCAAAGAAAACTTCGCCGAACCTGACGTCACGCTTACCGATGTACCTGAAAACTCACAAACCACAGATTCGTGAGGGAGTCGAGACGCGATTTCTGCCAGCAACCGACCTGATACGAGAACGGTGCCAGGGCTATCGACGGTGGCGTCAACACGAGTTTTCGCGGACACCTCGTAATCGAAAGAGGAGATGGTGACGTGGGATCCCTCGGCGGCGATCAGAACCCCGCTCAAAATAGGAAGAGTCGTCCTCTGGGGTAAAAGCTTGACAGCAAAAGACACTGCCTCACTGAAGACATCTTTGTTGACCTCAAACTTCACGTGACACCTGACCTTAGGAATGAATTACCGCAGTACTCGATTCTGGCACAAAGCACGCAACGCGTTCGAGCTCGGTCGTTATTGGCTACAAGAAGAGATTGATTAAGGAAATACTCATAACCTGTGTGGATTTGTGGATAACTTAGGAAAAACCACGAACTCGCATTAAAACTACAGCTGTGTGAGATGTGAAATCTGTGGGGGACAAATTGTGTAGTTTGCCTCCCGTCGATCGCTGTGCCCTGTAATTCTATGGTGACTGTGGAAACATCCTGCGTGTCGTCCCCAAGAAAAGCATTTTTTACACAAGTTATCCACAGTGTGGGAAACCCTCAACTAGAACTTGATTGGTTTTAGTAACTGCTGCTTTGCTTTACTCGGCTTGTGATTTCCGTTACCTGGTTATAGATGGACCGACGCTCTTTCATGAGCTCGCTAATCTTCTTATTTGCGTACATCACCGTTGTGTGATCTCTGTTCCCAAAAAGTTGACCTATTTTGGGCAAGGATAGGCTCGTCATCTCTCGACACAGATACATGGCTACTTGACGCGACAGTGCAATTGTTTGGGACCGAGAAGAACCATAGAGATCGTCGACGCTGAGTTGGTAGAACGTGGCGGTAATGCTGATGATGTCGGCCGGCGACACCACATTCGTGTCCTCGGTCAGGACCAAGTCTTTCAACACAGTCTGTACAAGCGGCATATCAACAGTGGCCTTGTTGAGGTTGGCGAAAGCGGTAACACGGATTAGCGCGCCCTCAAGCTCTCGGATATTGGAGGACACCTTGGATGCCATGTATTCGACAACGTCGTCAGTAATGTCAATCCGCTCGCTCGCAGCTTTCTTGCGCAAAATTGCGATGCGTGTTTCGAGGTCGGGTGCTTGAACATCGGTAATGAGACCCCACTCGAAGCGGCTTCTCATCCGGTCTTCAAATCCGGTCAGTTGTTTAGGAGGTAGATCACTAGTGACCACCACTTGTTTGTTGTGGTCATGCAGTGTGTTGAAGGTGTGGAAAAACGCCTCTTGTGTTGAATCTTTACCCTGCAGAAATTGAATGTCGTCGATGAGCAGGATGTCGATTTCGCGGTATCGAGCTTGGAACTCGGGAGCTCGGTTGTTCGCAATTGCATTGATGAAATCGTTAGTGAACTCTTCCGAAGAGACGTATCGGACCCGAGTTCCTTTGTAGAGACTCTGCGCGTAGTGACCAATAGCGTGTAAGAGATGGGTCTTACCCAGTCCTGATCCTCCATACACAAAAAGCGGGTTGTAAGCCTTGGCCGGTGCTTCCGCAACGGCGACTGCCGCGGCGTGGGAAAAACGGTTGGAGGACCCAATAACAAAGTTGTCAAAACTGTATTTGTTGTTGAGACGAGTCTGATCTTGTCCCGTCAGAACCGGTTCAGCGTACGAGGTCTCGGGTGGGTAGTCCGGCATCAATCCCTCGTCGGCCGGGATTTGCAGCACATCGCTCTCGATTTCGGGATTGACCACAATGGCAAAGCTGCTGATATCAGAGTCTTCAATGCTTTCCAGGGCCGCTAAGAGCGGCAACCGCACGCGCTGCTCGAGCATGCCGCGGGTGAGCTCATTGGGGACTTCAAGATAAAGGACTCCACCCATTACTCCACGCGGTTCCACCAGATCTAGAAATCCCCATAGTTGCGGAGTTATGCGCGAGTCAGTGGTGAGGTGGCTCTTGGCGTTGTGCCAGAAATCGAGCACGTCGTTTTCTGGATCCGTCACACGAGAGCCTTTCTTTCACCTGCTCAGAAGTAGACACCTATTCTGGAGGTCCTGCGGGGTGGTTTGTCCAGACTAGAGAGTAGCTGTGCATAACTCCATTTGGGAAATTTAGTTTGACCCGGTGAGATTTGAGGCTTATCCTGTAGTGTCCCGCATTCGGGAGCAGATGTCCCGGCCCATTAGCCGGATTAGCAACAGGGAGTTCTTGTTATGAGTAAGCGCACGTTTCAGCCCAACAATCGTCGGCGTGCCAAAGTTCATGGATTCCGTTTGCGCATGCGCACCCGTGCCGGTCGCGCAATCCTCGCCGCTCGTCGCCGCAAAGGCCGCGAGCGTCTTTCCGCGTAATCCGGAGAGTGCCGCGTGCTAGCGCGGGTCAACCGAATCGTTCAGGGCGACGACCTTCGACGGGTGTCGCGTAGAGGCACGAAATTTCGGTCTCCCTTGGTGATCGGATCACGGGTACACACTGACCGTGACTCTCCCGCGCGTTTTGGATTTATTGTGTCTAAGCAGGTGGGGGGCGCGGTCACCAGGAACACTGTTAAGCGTCGTCTCCGAGCGCTGGCTGCGCAGACATTAGTCGAGAACCCGGTGGGTTACGACATGGTGGTGCGAGCTCAGTCAGGGAGCTCTGCTGTTCCCTTCGAGGTTCTTGCTCGCGACTGGGAACAACTGGTGTCGCAACTGGTGAAGTCTTGATGACCGTTGTGTATTGGGTTCTCTTATTTCCGCGAAACATCGCAATAGCCCTTTTGCTCGGATATCGGAAGGTCATCTCCCCTCTCTATGGCCAGGTGTGTCGGTATTACCCCAGCTGTTCGGCGTATACCTTGCAGGCAATTCAGTACCATGGGGTGGCACAAGGAGTCGTCCTAGGTTCCTGGCGCATTCTGAGATGCAACCCCTGGTCCCGAGGCGGAATCGATGATCCACCTCCGGGGCCGAAGTCCCGCTATGAAGTGAGACCGGTAGGGTTTGTCGGAGTAAAGGGAAGGTAACTGCGTGGAGTTTTTCGACACAATCCTCTGGCCTATTCGATGGGTCATTGAGGCAGTGCTTTCGGGTTCCCACGCCATCCTTGAGACCATGGGTATGGATCCCGCCTCAGGGGCCGCATGGTTCCTCTCGATTATGGTGTTAGTCCTTTTGGTGCGCGCAGCGTTGATTCCGGTATTTGTTCGTCAGATCAAGAGCCAGCGCCGCATGATGGAGATTGCCCCAGAGCTGAAAAAGATTCAGGATAAGTACAAGGGCAAGAAAGACCAGTTCTCCCGGGAAGCAATGTCGCGGGAAACCATGGCACTGTATTCCAAGGCGGGGACGAACCCCTTTTCGTCCTGCTTGCCACTCTTACTTCAGATGCCAATTTTCTTTGGTCTTTTCCGTGTGCTCCAAACAGCGGCTGAGGGTCGCGCGGGTGTGTCCTTTATGACGGAGGAGCTTGCTGAGCAGTTTGGTCAGGCTGCCCTCTTTGGGTTTGCTCCGTTGAAAGCCACCATGATTGCTGCCTTCTCGGAGGGGTCTGGTTACAGCTCGGGAGAAACGATCGGAATCGCGATTACCGCGGGCATCATGGTGGTGTTGATGTCGGCATCGCAGTTCGTCACTCAACTGCAGATTATGTCGAAGAACCAGTCTCCGGCGATGAAAGAAAGCCCGATGTATCGCCAGCAGCGCATCCTCCTCTACATGCTGCCTCTCGTCTTCCTCTTCTCCGGTGTGTACTTCCCGCTCGGTGTTATGACGTACTGGCTGGTGTCGAACTTCTGGACCATGGGACAGCAGTTCATCGTGATCAGAAACCTCCCCACCCCCGGAAGTGAAGCGGAGAAGGAACGCGATGCTCGACTCGCGAAGAGGCGCGCACGCAAAGGGATAGTCCTCATTGAAGAGGACGAGGTGCCCGAGGAGGAGCCAGAAAAAGGTCAGCGGCCCCAACCCAAGGGCAAGAGTCGTTCGAAGAAAAAGAAGAAGAGGAAATAATGGCCACGAAAGACTCAGAGATTGTTGTCCCCGACGAGGGAGAGCTGGCTGCTGACTATTTGGAAAACTTGCTGGATATCGCCGACCTCGATGGTGATATCGAGATCGAGGTGCGACAAGAGCGGACCTATGTGACCGTGGGATCCGCGGAAACCAACGACCTCGACCCACTGTCCGCGCCGGATGTGGTGAACGCGCTTCAGGACTTGACCCGGTTAGCTGTGCAACAAAAAACAGGAGAGTTCGCTCGACTGGTCCTCGATATTGGAGGCTCCCGAGAGGCTCGCGAGAAGGAGCTCGAGAAGCTCGTTACCGTGGCTATAGACAAGATTGAAAACGGCGCTAAGTCAGCGGCGCTTCCTCCCATGAGCAGTTATGAGCGCAAGTTGGTGCACGACATGGTGGGGGACCGCGGCTTCCAGTCGGGTTCAGAAGGTGAAGGCAAAGACCGCCACACGGTCATCACTGCCGCTTCCTAGGAATGTTTCACGTGAAACATTCAGACGTCGAGGCAGAACCCACAGCAGCGGAGAAGCTGTGTGGCGACGCACTCCCCACACTTCGGCTGTTTGCCCTCCATCTCGCGCAATGGGGTGAGGAGCTTGGGCTGGTAGGTCCGCGCGAGCTCGACCGGCTCTGGACGCGTCACATTCTGAACTCTGCCTTGGTCGCGCACAAAGTGGGGCCGGGAACGCTCATTGATATTGGCTCAGGCGCAGGATTCCCGGGACTGGTGGTGGCAGCTATGCGACCAGACGTTCAGTGCATCCTTATCGAACCACTGGGTCGCCGCGCCTACTGGTTGCGTGAGGAGGCCGAGCGCCTCGGACTGAGCAACGTCTCCGTGAGAAATGAGCGAGCGGAAGAGGCAGCCGGACACGTCGTGGCAGAGTACGTTACAGCCCGTGCTGTGAGCGCCCTCAAAACCTTGGTGCCGCTCGCGGCACCGCTTCTGAAGCCGGGTGGAGAGTTGGTTCTGATGAAGGGCCAGAAGGTTGATGAGGAAGTTCGTAACGCGGCATCGGTGCTGGTGAAGTGGCGTGTGACCAACCCCAGCATCGAGATAACGGGTCCCGAGTTTGGCACTGAAGAAACCCGAATCTTTCGGGCTACAGTGGGATAGAACACGACAGATGTTTCACGTGAAACATCGGAGGGAATTCCTAGGTGACCCAGCCGCAGTTTGATCAATCCACCCCATTGGCAGCGGAACTCGCGGACCTCAGCAAACGTCGTGCTGCGCTTGCCGGCGCCGTGGCCCCGCAGCCAGCAAGAACGCGAGTCTTTACGGTGGCTAACCAAAAGGGTGGTGTGGGGAAAACCACCACCGCGGTCAATATTGCGGGGGCTCTCGCCCGCTTTGGTAGCCGAGTGTTGGTGATTGATCTCGACCCCCAGGGAAACGCTTCGACGGCGCTGGGGATTAATCACCACGCGGACGCCCCGAGCATCTACGACGTCGTGGTGGGGGTGACACCGCTGGCGGATGTGGTGCAGGTAAGTCCCGAGAACCCTCGACTACTGTGTGCGCCATCCAATTTGGATTTGGCGGGCGCTGAGATTGAACTGGTGTCGATGGCGGCGCGCGAATACCGTCTGCAGAGGGCTCTTCACGCCTTTAGTGATTCCCCGGCTGGAGCCGGTGTTGACTACGTCTTTATTGATTGTCCCCCCTCCTTGGGACTCTTGACGGTCAATGCCTTTGTGGCCGCACAAGAAGTCCTGATACCCATCCAGTGTGAGTACTACGCGTTGGAAGGGGTGAGCCACTTAGTGCGAAATATTGATCTCGTGAAGGGCCATCTCAATCCCGACTTGACTCTGTCCACCATTCTGTTGACGATGTTTGACACCCGCACAAACCTTGCCCACCAAGTCGTCTCTGACGTGAGATTGCACTTCCCCGACCAAACCCTCGACACACTGATTCCCCGATCGGTTCGCGTGTCAGAGGCACCCAGTTATGGACAGACAGTGATTGAGTATGACCACAGCTCTCCAGGAGCTGTGTCCTATCAAGAGGCAGCACTGGAAATAGCCCGCAGAGGAGCACCACAGTAATGGCACAGAAAAGAACTGGACTCGGCAGAGGTATTGGCGCATTAATTCCTGGTGCCCCTACAACGGGGGAGCGTCCCGTGGACGTGTTCTTCCCTTCGGCGTCCGAGACAGCAGACTTGGTATCAATTCCTGGGGCGATTCTTGCCGCCCTCCCACCGGCCGCAATTCGTCCCAACCCGCAACAGCCGCGGAAAGAGTTTCATCAGGAGGAACTCGACGAGCTCATCCACTCGGTGACCGAATTCGGTGTCCTTCAACCGATTGTGGTTCGCCCGCTGGCCACTCCAGAAGGACCAATCCAGTATGAGTTGATTATGGGGGAGCGTAGGCTCCGCGCGGCAACGGCGGCCGGACTTGCAACCATCCCCGCTGTAGTGCGGGAGACCGAGGATGACGCGATGCTGCGCGACGCCCTGTTGGAAAACCTTCACCGCGCCAACCTCAACGCGTTGGAGGAAGCATCGGCATATCAACAGCTTCTCTCCGATTTTGGGATTACCCAGGATGAGCTCGCGAATAAATTAGGTCGCTCGCGTCCCCAGGTGACCAATACTCTGCGACTCCTTCGTCTGCCTGCAGATGTTCAGAAAAAGGTAGCCGCCGGCGTTTTAAGTGCCGGTCACGCGCGAGCTCTGTTGGCTATGCCCGACGCACCCGGAATGTCGGCTTTGGCCAACAAGATCGTTCAACAGTCTTTGACGGTTCGCCAGGCTGAGGAGCAAGCGGGGCTTGCGAAGGCATCCACGCCGGGGGGCAAGAAGGTCCGCGGAGGGCGACGGAACGACGGGCTTGATGAGATTGCCGAGCGCATGGCCGATCGTCTGAACACACGCGTTCACATCACTCTGTCCAAAACAAAGGGGACGTTGTCGATTGATTTCGCCACTGTGGCGGACCTCAACCGGATTCTGGGTGAACTAGGAGAGCCTGGCTTTAGGGCGTAGCGAGGGCCGCATCCACAAGGGCCCCGTAGATACCACCAACGTCATAGCCGGCGGCATCGAGAGCAAGAGCAGTGCTCGACGTCTCGGTAAGCCCTGGCATCGTGCTCGCTTCCAGGAACCAGGGCTTGCCGGAGGGGTCAACGATGAAGTCGACTCGAGCAAGATGGCGCAGGCCAAGCGCACTAAAGGACTCGAGCGCGAGCGCACTGAGCGACTCAATGACGGCCGGGTCAAGCCGAGGTGGCGTATAAAAGCGGGTCGCTCCGGCGGTGTATCGGGCTTCGAAATCGTAATGGCCGGAGAGAGGCTCGATTTCGACGGCCTGGATTGCTCGGGCTCCATCCCCGGTATCAATGATGGGGACACACACCTCCACGCCCACGATGCGCTTCTCAATGAGAGCGATGTCGGAATAGGTGAATGCGTGAACCATCGCTTTCCGAAGATCTTCGGCGGAATCAACCCAGGACACACCCTGAGCAGAGCCACCTTGGGCCGGCTTGACGATGAGGGGTAGTTCGAAAGCAGAGGTGACGGTCTCGAGTACGCTCTCGGCACCTAATTCTCGGAATGCATCCCGGGACAGTGTGATGGAAGGGGGGCTCGCTACTCCAGCTCGCTCCACAAGGCTCTTCGCGACGGGCTTATTCCACGCAATGCGCGATGCGTTGGCGCTGGACCCGACGAAGGGAATCCCCAACATTTCCAGCAGTGCGCGGAGGGCTCCGTCCTCCCCGGAGGCACCGTGAAGAACGGGCCACACCACCTCGGGGGGATGATCTCGAAGATGCTCAATCAGCGTCCCATCGGGATCGCGGAGGTCCACACTCATACCGTGNGACGTGAGNCCATCGGCAACCTTNCGNCCNGACTTNAGCGAGATGTCTCGCTCGTGGGAAATTCCGCCAGAGAGAATCAGAACCCTCGGCATGGCGCTCACAACTACGTCACCTCGGGCGGAGGCGATTCAAGATTTGCCGCCACAGGAGTCTCGGAACTGGCGGGCCCGAATGTCTCGACGAGTTCACGTTCTTCGGTAATCACCCGGGCAAGGCGACGAATTCCTTCGGTGATGAAGTCGGGCTCCGGGTAGCAGAAGGCCAGCCGCAGGTGACGCTGGCCCTGCCCGTTAGCAAAGAATGCGGTTCCGGGTGTGTACGCGACGAGCTCTGTAATTGCCCGGGGCAACATGTCTTTCGAGTCCAACCCTTCGGGAAGCGTGAGCCAGAGATAAAACCCGCCCGCGGGATTAGTGTGGGCAATGTCGGGTAGATACGACGCGAGCGCATCAGTCATGGCGTCACGGCGCTCCCGGTACACCCCTCGGAAGGTGTCGATCTGTCCCTTCCAGTCGTGGGACTCAAAGTAATCGGCGAGCACCATTTGCGCGAAAGAACTCGGGGACAAAATGGCAGCCTCTGAGGCTAATACGAGCTTTTCTCGAATTCCGTGGGGGGCAACGACCCATCCGACACGGAGCCCGGGGGCAAATGTCTTGGAGAACGAGCCGAGATAAATCACTCCTCCGTCATCCACGCTCCGCAGTGCTTGTGGGGGTGGTGAATCAAACCACAGCAACCCGTAGGGGTTATCCTCCACAATCAAGATTCCGTTGTCTTTGGCGATATCGAGGATCTCCACTCGACGGGACGCGGAGAGCGTCACGCCCGCTGGATTCTGAAAGTTGGGAATGAGATACAGAAACTTGACGGGGACCCCCGCGCCCCGCAGGTGTTGAATCCGCTCCCGAAGAGCTTCGGGAATCATCCCGTGCTCGTCCATCTCCACGTGTTCGACGCGTGCCTGGTAAGAGCGGAAGACCCCCATGGCACCGACATAGCTGGGTGACTCGGCAATGATCGCATCACCGGGGTTGACGAAGAGTTTCGCAACGAGGTCCAAACCCTGTTGTGAGCCCGTGGTCACCACAATGTCGTCGACGCCAGCGCGAATCCCCTCCTCGGCCATCACGTGGCGAATCTTTTCACGGAGGCGGGGGAGTCCTTGCCCGGACCCGTACTGAAGTGCGTCCGCACCCTGGGTGGCAAGAACCGTGTCAACGGAGCTTCGCACCTTGTCAAAGGGAAGGGCAGCGACGAAGGGCATTCCGCCAGCCAGCGAGACAACCTCGGGTCGGCTTGCCACAGCGAAGAGCGCGCGCACTTCGCTGGCGCTGAGCCCCGCCGCCCGATCGGCATAGTTGTCAAACCAGGGGTCGAGGGAGATTCCCGAACCGGGTGACATCATGACAAGACCTTGCTCACTGGGGGACTGGAGCCCCCAGAATACGGGGGATTGTCCGAGAGTGGGGTGTTAGGCCAAGAATTCCTGGAGATCGGCTTCCAGAGCGGGCTTGGGCTTCGCCCCAATAACCGTCTTGACGACCTCACCACCGCGGAAGACCTTCATGGTGGGGATGGAGGTGATCTGGTACTTCATCGCCGTCTCGGGGTTGTCATCAACGTTGAGTTTCACGACGTCAACTTTCTCCGAGTGCTCTGTGGCAATTTGGTCCAGGATGGGCGATACGGCGCGGCAGGGCCCACACCATTCGGCCCAGAAATCCACCATGATGGGCTTCTCGCTTCCGAGAACCTCGGTGTCAAAGTTTTGGTCGGTCACATCGCGTGCGCTGCTCATCTGTATCTCCTTGATTTATCGGGCGCCTCAGGCGCTGTGGCTTGCTGCTGCCTGTTTTTGTGGCAGGGATTCGAGGTAATGCTGAGCGTCGAGTGCCGCCACACAGCCGGAGCCGGCCGCCGTGACAGCCTGGCGGTAGGTCGGATCGATCACATCTCCGGCGGCAAAAACACCCTCGAGGTTGGTGCGTGAGGTGCGACCGTCGACAGCGATGGTGCCCTCGGGAGTGAGGTCGAGTTGTCCGTGAACCACGTGGGTCCGCGGGTCTGAACCGATAGCGATGAACAACCCCGACACATCGAGAGTGGTTTCTTCGCCCGTGACGGTGTCGACGGTTCCAATTCCGGAGACCAGATTGTCTCCATAAATGTGCTCCACGGTGGCGTTCAGGATGAATTTAATCTTGGGATCATTCTGAGCACGCTCCTGCATTACTGCTGAGGCGCGGAGCTTGTCCGAGCGGTGGATGATGTACACCGTGTCAGCAAACCGGGTGAGGAACGTCGCCTCTTCCATCGCAGAGTCTCCTCCACCCACCACGGCGACCACCTTTTCACGGTAGAACGCACCATCGCAGGTTGCACACCAGGAGACCCCATAACCGCTGAGGCGATCCTCATNGGGGATACCCAGTTTGCGGTAAGCGGAGCCGGTGGCCACGATNACAGCCGCGGCCTCAACCGTGTCACCGTTACCCAAGGAAATCTTCTTGACGGGACCCTCTAGTTCTACNGACGTNACGTCGTCGTACATGATCTCTGCGCCGAAGCGCTCGGCCTGTTTTTGCATGTCCGTCATCAGCGCTGGACCCATGATGCCCTCGGGAAAACCGGGGAAGTTATCAACATCGGTGGTGGTCATGAGGTCACCACCGAATTCGACCGATGACGCTACAACCAGCGGATTGAGATTCGCTCGTGCGGCGTAGATGGCTGCGGTGTAGCCGGCAGGCCCAGATCCAATAATGACAACGTCTCGCATGCTTCTCCTACTTTCCTTACACCGCTAGCAACGCAAGTCTAGGAGGAAGTATTCCCCGACCTGGTAAACGGCAGGCGACGAACCACAGGGTCTAGTACCGCACGAGCGTCTTCGCTCCGCAGAAGCAGCAAAACGGCTCCGTAGACCAGCACCATGACGAGAGTGATTCCCCCCATGACAACACCAGACCAGAGGGCCGATTCACTAAGGTATGCGCCACCGTCGGCGCCTCCCCACCCCAGGAGAAGACCCAGACCCGCGGCACTGGCGGGGAGGGCGGCGAGGAAAAACTTGGCGAAATTGACGAGGAGTGGCTTCAGGCTCAGTCCGCCCAGTTTCCGACGGAGGACGACGATGGCCACCAACGTCTGAAATCCCCCCGCAATGCTGGCGGAGAGAGCAAGACCCCAGGCGATTTGCCCCACCGGCAAGGTGGCAACGGCGAGGGCGAGAGAAACGAAGAGCGTGGCCTGCACGACCTGGAGAAAGAAGGGTGTCCGGGTGTCTTCGAGGGCATAAAACACCCGCTGGACCACAAAGAGAACACTGAACGCGACCAGGCCGAGAGAGTACAGAGCAATCACCAGCGCCATGGCGCGAATCGACTCAGGCTCTCCCCCAAACTGGCGAGCGAAGGGCAGGGACACGACGATCAGGCCGGCACTGGCGAGGACCATGAAAAACCCGATTCGGGACACTGATTCCATGAAGTCCGAGCGAACAGCCGAGAGATCTCCGTCGCGCGCGTGGGTGGACATGCGCGTGAAGTAGGCGGTCGCCAGGGAGACTGCGACCACGGAGTGCGGGAGCATGAAGATCAACCAGGAGAAACGAAGAATCGCAAGGCTTGGCGCGTCTCCTCCGGCAGCGAGCGAGGCGACATTGGCCTGAACGACACCGGCGATTTGCGCCACCAGGATCATGCCAAACATCCAGGAGACTGCCCGACCGGTGCGCCCGAGTCCTACTCCTCGCCAGTGGAAGTCCGCCCGGAACGTAAGGCCGGCTTTTCTCCAGAAGAGGAAAAGAATCAGGGCCTGTGCTGCCACACCCGCAGTTGCAGAACCAGCCAAAACGGTGACCATAGCTGGCGTCCACACCAGCGCATCCGCAGTGTTTACACCGGGGAAGAGAATACTGAAGGCCACGAGTCCCGCCATGGCGACGATGTTGTTGAGTGCTGGAGCCCAGGTGAAGGGGCCAAAAACTTTGCGGGCGTTGAGCACTTCGCTGAGAAGACTGTAAAGCGCATAAAACAAAACCTGCGGTAAGCACCAGTAGGCGAAGGCGACCGCCAACGCTATTTCTTCGGGACTGAAACCCCGACCGCCCTCGCCCCCACTCTGGGAGTAGAGCGCGACCAGCGCAGGTGCGAGAAGTGTGGCGAGAATTGCCACCGCGAGGAAGATCACAAACCCGAGCGTGACTATCTTGTTGACAAAACTTTGCCCACCGTCTTTGTCGAGGCCTGCTTTGACAATGTGGGGAACGAGGACCGCGCTGAGAACACCGCCGGCCACGATGGCGTAAATGTTGTTGGGCAGTTGGTTAGCCAACGCAAAGGTGTCAGCACCGGCACCGACGGTGCCGAGCGTTCGGGCGAGGATGATGGCGCTGATAAAACCGAGCACCCGGGACACCACAGTGCCCGAGGCAAGAATCACGCTGGATCGGCCGAGAGAGCGGGGTTCCTCCGGGGGTTTACTCATCAGTACCATCCACCAGCGAGCGGCGACGCTGAATCGCGCGAATCAGCCCAAACGTAAAGACTCCACCGACCAGGGCGGCGAGGGTAATACTGATCACACCTTCCCAGCCTGCTCGAATAGTCACCGGGATAGTTACCACCTCACCGACGGGTTCGCCACTCGCGGAAAACAACGTGAATTCCACGGCAACCGTCCCATTCGCTAGCGACTGAACCGGGACAAACACCCGAGTGGCTGACTCCGGCTCGATCTCAACTCGGGTGAGAGGTTGCTCGACTGCGAGAATTCCGGTCGTGGGTCGAACTTCAAGTGAGACGACCACGGATGACGCCAAGTCGTTATTGATGGTGACGGGCAATTGGGTTTGATCGCTCAACACGGTAATCGCGCTGCCCTGCTCAACTCGGACGGAGTTCTGAAAATCTCGGGATTCGCTCTGAGCTCGCTCCCATTCACTGGTCAGACCGTTGGGGTCATCGCTCCAGGTGGAGGAGAGGAGAGCTTGATACCTGTTCCAGCGGGTAAAAACCGCCTGACCGGGATCTGCCGCGATGGTGGCAAAGGCAACGTCGCTCGACCATAGATTCTTTAGTGCGCCGACGAAGTTCTGCCATTCCCGGCTTTGGGGAATTGTGGTGATTCCGGGCAGAGTTTCTGTGGCGGGCGCTTC
>JGI10211J34971_10001317_pt1 | contig 20681 bp, 17 predicted proteins | sample Etolagsediment_FD_34971 | JGI IMG/M metagenome (IMG submission 34971)
TCCCGCTGTTTAATGCCAGCGCTGATGCATACGCCCCGTACTCCAGGTCCGTCACATCGCTGTCGGCCACATCAACCGTGTACCGGAACGCCATGTACGCATCGTTGTCATTCACATCCGCAGTGCTGTCGTAATCCACCACCGCGAGCGTGTTCAACGTCAGCTGCGGTGTTCCCGTCACGTTCACTACCTGGTCAAACGCTACCACAAGATCAACCACGTCACCAATCTTCAGCGTTGCCGGACTGCCCGTCACGTACTGTGCCCCGCGGACTCCTCCGCTCACCGCCCACGCCGTCACCCCGCTCACTTCCGGGTTGTCCGTGTCGATCGAGAAAAGATCGGAGACGGTCTCCATTGTCGATTGAATATTTCCGGCCAGATCTGCCATGTTGACAACCGTCACATCAAGATCACTCACCACTGCGTCCGTATCGGTCAGTGAATAGACCGCCTGGAAAGTATCGGTATCAAGCCAGCTGCCGCCGGAGCGAGTCAGAATACCGGCTACGGAAGCCGCCGGTTCTATCGCGATATCGGGAGTCGCCGAACCCATTGGTTCGTAAAAATTCACATTCACGGTGAAGTCCGACGAACCCGCTCCGTCCTGGGCATCCGTCACCGTCGCCACCGAGGAGGTAGCCTTTGACGATGAGAGAAGGTACGGTGGAGTCTGGTCGTGCAATTCCAGACTCAGCGGCGACAGAGCCAGATACCTCGTTCCACGGTCATACACTGCCGCGTTACCCGCAGACGACGTACCACCTACGGCAGCAGTCTTCGGGGTTATCGTAATAACATCATCGTGGTCCGGCGTGCCGGTAACAGTCAGGTTCAGCAAAAACTCCGACTCACCACCAGTTAAATCAGTGTCAGGATCACCGAATACCGTATCCGTCTGGTGAATTCCGTTAAACACCACCGTTGGAGCAACATATCCGTAAGAGGGATCCGGCGTGACACCATCTGCATCGGCGACGGTACTCACCAGTGCGAAATTAAAATCAGCCGATGTAATTGCTCCGTTCTTATACGCATCGGTCCACACCCCTTCCGAGAGGGCTATCGTGGCGGTTGCGTTGTCGCTGGAAATCGAACTGCTCCCCGGCACAAACGTCGGCTCGGTACTGTCAATATCGAACTGCCGGAACGTCTTGGTGACTTTGCTCAGAAGGTTTGTCGCCTCAAGAACCAGCGTCTTCTGCGTTTGATCGAATAACGACGGATCAATCCAGGGATCGCCATTTACGTCCAGTTCTCCACCCACATCGGTAGAGTAGACTCGAAGCGGGAGCGAGAACTCGAACGGAGCGTTATCGTCGCCGTCCGCGGCACCTACCGTGACTGAACCGCTCCGGCTCGTGTCAAAAAAGTACCAGATAAAGAGAAAAAGCTGGCTCGTATCTCCAACAATCCCCTCAACAGTCATATCAATCGGGTTACCGTCCCAGTAGTACACTGTCAGTGAATCCGGAAATTCGACCGTTACCGGAGGACCGTTGTTCGATTCGAACAGCTGGATTGATGATGTTACGGCATTTCCGGTGGTATCCTTGGTATCAAGGGTTACCAGCATCGTTCCACCAGGCCATGTCGCGACGTCTATCGAGTAGTCCGCTGTGAAGTAACCGGGTTTCCCTTCATTCATAGACAGAGCTACCCGTTCAAAGAGAACCTCGTCATCATCGGTTGTAGCCGTCCCCTTATCGTCAATCTCGTCGGTATCGTTATCGCGCGTAAGGACGTAGGTACGGTCGGCAATAGTCAGCTTCGGCGTTGCCGTCTCAGGCGGATTATCACCTTCGTTAAAAAGAATCTCGTCAATCGTCGTAAGCAAATTCGTATCGGCGAGCCACCCGAAAATCGTTACATCAGTAGAGTAGATTGAACCGTTTAAGCCCGGGCCCCACTGAATGACCGGCGCTTTCCCATCGTTGACAATCGTGAGAGTCTCCGTGCGATCTCGTCCGTTCATGTCAACCGCGGTTATTTCAATGCTCAGTGTGGGATACTCAGAATTCAATGTGTTTACGGTGAACGAGAAAGCGCCATCCGCTCCGAAGGAAATATTTCCACCCTGAGAAAGAAGCGCTGAACGCCATTGAAAGGTCGAAACCTCATCGACTTCCGGAGCATCGGCGGTTGAGTCATAATCCCGCACAGTCCCGGTCACCGTCACCAGTGACGCGTACGTCGAGTTGTTCGCCGGTGAGATTATCTCGATCACCGGACCTTCGCCGTTGTCGCGGAGAGTAAACTCTGCCGTACCGACGTTTTCGTTGCGGTCGGTCGCCGTAAGGGTAATAAACTGATTTCCATCGAGTCCGATCGTGGTAAACGTGAGCGAGAATGCTCCGGAGGTCGGGTCCCACGTGAAAAACGCGTCGCCGGCGGGATCCGTTGAGGCAACCAGATTTGATGCATCGAACTTGACCGTCCGCGTTAACGAACCCGCGTCCAGAACGGTGAAAACAAGCCGGGAGAGCGACCCGGCATTATCGCCCGCCGACTGTGACGAGTCGGCAAGCATCCCGTCAATCGTAATAGTCGAGACCATCGCGCTGTTGTTTGCAGGCGACAGAATCTCGATAACCGGCGCAATCTGGTCGTCGGCGACCAGCAGCACCGTTTCGGTAATCGGTTGGGGACACGAAAGGAAAACGATGGAGAGCAGAATCAGCAATCCGGCCGCAACAATGACGCGTCGATCACCCTGCATGGCGATTCTCCGATTTGATACTGTTCAACCGGCTCTGATTCAGATGAGCGTACTTATGCGCAAGTTCGGGGTCCACCGCTTCAAGAAGCAGATAATATTCAGATGCCCGCTCCAGGTTCCCCAGCTTGTAGTAGGATTGCGCGATATTCAGGAGAACCGTTGAGTAGTTACCCGAGGTCGTCCGGCCCTGGCTCTCCAGTGTCTCTTCCACGCGGTGAAGCTGCCGCAGCGCCGATGGAAAATCGTCCTGTACATAGTAGAGGTTTCCGAGGTTGATCTGCGCGCTCAGGTAATTCCGGTCCAGACGAAGCGCTGCCGTAAATGCGTTCTCGGCAAGGACATAACGCTCAAATCCTGCGGCCACAATCCCCAGTTGGTTCCAGTCGCGCTTCTGGTTTTCCTGCTCGGCGGTGTCCCGGTACGACGCGATAATCTCGTCAATTACGTCGTCCATGTTATCGACAAAAAGCTCGACAATCGTATCTTTGTTCCCGTATTGAATTCCCGAATCCGCTTCGCGAAGGCCTACGGGGCGGTAGAGCTGCTGCGCTTCGCTGGTCAGATAGAGCCCCCGAACCTCGGGCTGGTCTTCCCACGCCCGATACTCGGCCATTCCCGTGCGCCACGCTTCCATGAACGATCCCTGCCCCACCAGAGTGATCTCTACCGGCACCCAGAGCGTGTCGTCGATGAGAAACGTCAATGCGCGATCGGGGTGTACCAGGCGATAGTCGCGCTCGGGCAACCCGGTATCGAATACCGCATAGACGTGCCCGGGAGTAGTAATTATTCCCGTCTTGATACCCACCGTTTCCAGAAGAGAACAATACGCAACGGTAAGGTCATCACAGTCGCCCGTCGCCCTTCGCAGCGTATCCCTGGCGATACTCACCGAATCCACGGCAAACGGATTATTCTGCATCTGGGTAAACGGCGAGGTGGGATCGGGCTGGTAGAGGATTCCCATCTCTTTGAGCGCCGAATAGACCTGGATGGCAATCTGCAGTTTGTCCGAAAGGCCATCCGAAACACTGGCGTTGGTCGCCTGCCGGACAAAACTCGTGAAGTTCCGCAAAGCGCCGTCGGCCGGCGTAATAAACGCGGCTACTTTCCGGTCGTCGTCCCAGGTGAGTGAGGTTCGGTCGTGCAGGTCGTACGCGATGGAATACGCCTGATCGGCCGGTCTGCTGCGGGACAGGTAGGAAACCTGGACCAGTCCGTTCAGCGGAGTAATGCCTTCAGTGCTGAATACTTCGCCGTTGAATCCGGCAAACAGGTCCACGGTCTGCTCTTCTCCCGGCTCCAGAACGGGAAACCTCGCCGCGACCGTCGGGTTGTCCATAAACCCTTCCTGGAAAAAGGAGACTTCTACCTCGGTTATCGGAAATTCTTCGGAGTTGGCAATCTCTACGCTGCCGATCGTGTGGTCAACGTAGTAACTCTGCATAGCCGCGAACAGCGGTTTCACCTGGACTTCGCCAAAACGAACGCTTCTGATCTTTGCCTGCGGCGCATCGGGATCTTCACCGTTACGGTACTGAATCCCGAAACCGATCCCGAACGCAATCCCGTTGAACTTATCGAGCGGACCCAGCGCCCAGAGAAATTTCATCATCGGACGAACTTCAATGCTCATCTGATATGATGGGTTCAGGGCGATTTTTCCGCCAAGATCAACCTGGATGTTCTGATTCCCGTACGTTTCGCCGGTATCCACCAGATCCCGGAAATACGATTGGCTGAAACCAAAAGCGAGATCGGCGCCGAACTCGAATTCCTTGGAAAATCGACTCGTATATGCGCCGCCAAGCCCAAAATACGCCCGCGAATGGTCCCATCGAGTCGGATACCGTTCATCTTCGAAATCGATCGCCATCCACCCCGCCCGGGCAAACGGTTGTATCGACGGACGGTTCGGAAACGGGTAGGCAAAAGCAAAGGAAATATCGGTCGCCGTGTATGCGGTCTGATCGTCGCCGTTAAATGAGACGAGCGGCGAGAGCTGTAAAAAGCCCCCGCTGAAGGCAAACTTGTACTGGTAGTACCGGTTCAGGTCCGGCTGTACGACTACAACAGTATCGTCATCCTGTATCTCTTGTGCGATACATGGAGTTATTGAAATCAGGAAAACTATATTACTTAAAAAGACGGCACGTTTCATGACCGATCGCACAATTAATAATACTCTGCATTCAAATAAAGTGCAATTATCTGCATTTTTCCTTGTTTTTTCTCGAAGTATCCCTCGAATTTCGCGCCCGAACCGACTATATTTTATGATACAGGGGGAAAATATGTACGTTCGCAATTCCATTTTTCTGGCACTGGCTATAGTACTCTCGACGGCGGCATTTGCCGACGATCCGATGGTTGCGTATGCCGATGGTCTTGTGGAGTACCTGGACAATGGTCAGTGGTACGAAATATTCATTGGAGATCAGATACCCGCGTCTTCCCAGCTCCGCCTCGCAAGCGACGCTTTTATTGAATTATCCGCCGGTGCTACAACCGTTCAGATATCCAAACCCGGTCTCTATTCTATCGAAGATCTTTTACAGAGTTCACAGATTGCCCAGGCGGCTCCCGCACGATCCGGTCGGATTTCCCGCCTCGTTTCAAACCGGGCACCCGATTCGGCAGGTTCGGTAGTCGGTGGCGTTCGCGCCAGTGAGGCTGTTGACCGTGACCAGACGCTCTGGGCAGGTGGCGCCGATGCAATGGAACTGATCAGAGACGGACTGGACATGCTCGCCGCCGAAGACTACCAGTCCGCATACTGGTTCTTCGAAGAAGCGTATGACGCCGCACAGGACAACGAAGAGGCGGAAGTCGGGTTTTATTTCGGTTTTTCCGCCGCGCTCATGGGAAATACCCGGGAAGCAATTGATGTTCTGGAACGCTACCCCATGGACCCCGCCACGTCGTATTACCACGACCACGTGCTTACCCTCGCGCAGGTTTTGCTCGAAACGGCGGCGTATGAAGACGCAGTTTCAATACTCGACGGATATCTGGAATCGAGTTCGATTCCCGCACAACTCCGGCAGGAAGCGCTCTTTCTGCGCGGAATCGGTTTGAATTCACTTGATCGTGATGATGACGCACGCGCAGACCTGAATGCCGCGATCGCTATCGACACGACAACTCCCACCGCGGATTCGGCGAGGGAATTACTCTCGTCGATGTGAAATCGCACCCGGCGGCGGTCACCCGTCTGAAACGATCACCCGAAGCTGATCCCGCAAGTCTTCAATTCGGGTGATCCAGAACGCTTTGCTGCCCCACCCGGGGTTTGCTTCCAGAAATCCGCGATCCTCGTGCTGTTTTGCCTGCCAGTGCAAATAATGGAGCATCCGCATAAACCGTAACGGCTCAACGAAGCGAACCATCGCTGCATCGAAGGGGCTGAATTGCCGGTATCCATCAACGAGGTGCGCAAGTTCCCGCCCGCAATTCTGAACGTGGTCGGGTAACAGAAGCCAGAGATCCTGAACCGGCGGCCCCACCATCATATCGTCAAAGTCGATGATCAGAAGCCCGTCTCCCGGCCGGTCAAGGATGTTTCCACGATGGCAGTCGCCGTGAATGCGCTGCACCGGTACCCCGGAAAAGAGCGGCGTGATCACCTCCAGCGCGCTCTCACACACCTCCCGGAACTCCTCTGCCGTCTCGGAGTGCATCAGACCGCCGGAGAGCAGCTCCCGGAGCTGCGGTTCGGAAAGCTCGGCGGGGCCGCACCGTACGCGGTGATGCGCTTCTCTGCGCAACCCCACCTGGTGAAGGCGCCCGACAATGCTGCCCAGGCGGAACCACTCCTCGTCGCCTTCGGCGTCGAAGTTGCGCCCTCCCCGCCTGGGGAACGCCGCCCAGAAAACCTCAACCTCCCCGTCCGGGGTATCGAGATCCAGGACCCTGAGGGTATCGCCGTCCTCATCCGCGATGGGTGTTATAACGGGAATCTCGGCTTCCAGGCAATCCTGCAGAAATCGGTGCTCCTCTTCGAGCGCCTCTTCGCTCCACCTTCCCGGCCGATAAAACTTGACGACAATCTCGTTTCCGTCCAGGTCACGCAAACCGAAGACCCGGTTGATATAGCTTGAATAGCGGGAAACCATCCCGTCGAGTCGTACGCCGAGCCCGCTCTCGACAACCTGGATTACGATTTCGGGAACGAGCACGTCAAACATCAGAAGAGGTCCATTCCATAGAGGCGACAGTCGATCGCTCCGTTATACACGGGGATTCGGGTAGAAATCCGCAGCCCGAACGATTTTGCCGCTTCGCGGTCGGAACCCAGCACATGAGCGCGCCACCCGCCATAGCGCTCTTTCAGTGTCTCACCGATCCGCCGGTACATCTGCTTGAGGTCTTCCACCGTCATCCGCTCGCCGAACGGCGGGTTTGTCACGATGACACCCGGCGTTCCTTCGCGAACCGGTCGCTCCCGCTCAAAAAAGTCGGCCGTCTCAAACTGGATATAGTCGATTACGCCGGCGCGTGTCGCGTTCCGACGGGCTATCTCTATCATCCGCGAGTCGATATCGGAGCAGAAAATCTGCGGTGGTGCGACCGCTTCCCCAGGGGACGGCGGCTCCAATAAATCGGGCACCAGCGGGTCCGGAGTCAACAGTTCCTGTACCTCCATCCGGTCCCGGTGAGAAAAACCGGTCCAGCGCTCAAACGCGTAGCCCGGGCGTACCAGCCCCGGCGCAATATCCCTGGCAATCAACGCCGCTTCAATTGCAATGGTACCTGAACCGCAGAACGGATCAAAAAACGGTATCCCCGGTTGCCAGCGCGCGAGTCGCAGCAGACCGGCCGCAAGCGTCTCCCGTAACGGAGCCTCTCCCGCTTCGGTACGATACCCCCGTTCATGAAGAGGTGCACCGCTCGAGTCAATGGAAAGAACGAACGAACCGTCACCGGCGTACCCGACCACCATCAGATCGGGCCGGTTCCGGTCTACCGACGAGCGTCTCCCGGTCCGGTCCCGCTGCCGGTCCACGATGCCGTCTTTTATCTTCATGACTAAAAATCGCTGGTCCCGGATATCTTTCATCGTGGCCGTCGCCGAGACGGCGAAGTACTGTTCCGGTTGCAGGATCCGTTCCCACGGTACGCGGCGCACCGCTTTGTAGACCCCGTCATAGTCCCGGATCGGTGTTTCCGATACCACGACAAGCACACGGCTTGCCGTCCGAAGTTCGAGGTTCGCCCGGATCATCTCTTCGGCGCCACCGGCGAAACCAACGGCACCGCGCTGCGGCGTAACGTCTTCATATCCGCACTCGCGCAGTTCGGCCGCCAGAGTCTCCTCGAGTCCGCCGGCACAGGTGGCTGTCAATTTTCCGCTGAACGGGATCTCTCGTTGATTCACAGGAGTTACGTTGTCGCACGGAAGACGCCGGTAAAGCAAGATTAACCGCCCGCGTACAGAATGCCGGCATTCTCGGAATGCCGATCCCGTCTTCCAAACAGAAGAGTTACCTGATAGAATCCGTTGGCTAAACATCAACCCGGAGAAATGGGGAAAAGGACCTGATTGATGCACAGAATACTGTCCAGGCAGCAATTATCGGAAAATGTCTATCGGCTCCGTGTCGAAGCACCTCTCATAGCGAAGGCCCGGAAGCCGGGCCAGTTTGTAATCGTACAGGTGGATACCGATTTTGGTGAACGAATTCCCCTGACGATTGCCGACGCGAATCCCGCTGAAGGGTCAATAACCCTTATCTTCCAGGCGGTCGGAGCAACCACCATGAACCTTGCCCGGCTGCAGGAAGGCGAAAATATTGCCGCGATCCTTGGCCCCCTGGGAAAAGCGACCCATATCGAAAAATTCGGGCGCGTAGTGTGCGTCGGTGGCGGAATTGGAGTCGCACCATTGTTTCCCATTGCGCAGGCACTGAAAAACGCCGGAAACCACTTGACGGTAATAATCGGAGCGCGAACGAAAGAGCTGGTGATTCTCGAAGACGAGATGAGGACTATTGCCGACGATCTTGTCCTGGTCACCGACGACGGGAGCTATGGTCGGAAAGCGCTTGTCACCGAACCGCTCAAGGAGCTCTGCGAATCGGTCGACCGCAAACCGGATCTGGCGGTAGCCATCGGCCCGCCAATAATGATGAAGTTTGCCGCGGCAACCACCCTCCCGTACAACGTACGAACGATGGTGAGCCTGAACACGATTATGGTGGATGGAACGGGTATGTGCGGAGGTTGCCGTGTAACGGTAGGCGGCGAAACAAAGTTCGTTTGTGTCGACGGACCCGAGTTTGACGGTCACAAGGTAGACTTCAACAATATGATGAAGCGCCTCCAAAGCTATAAGCCGCAGGAAGATGAAGCCCGACATACCTGTTTGATTGACGCGCAAGCGGACAGACTGGCAGACGCGCAGGTGAACGTATGAACCACGTACACGTCACGCCCGACGAACTCAAATCACAAGCCCGGGCGACCCTTTCCGCGCTGGAAGCGGCTGCCCAGAATGGCGACGCCCTCAAAGCGAGGGATCGGATCGCGCTTCCCCAGCAGGATATGCCCGCTCAGGACCCGATGGTACGCTCCTGCAACATGTTTGAAGTAACCTACGGCTATTTCGAGGAACAGGCCCGCGTTGAGGCGGATCGATGCCTCCAGTGCAAAAATGCCCCGTGTATCGCCGGATGCCCGGTCGCAATTGATATTCCCGGGTTCATCGCGAAAATCGCCGAAGGAGATTACGCCGGTTCGCTGGCAATCATTCGGGAGAGCAGCCTTCTTCCTTCCATCTGCGGGCGGGTCTGTCCCCAGGAGGTCCAGTGTCAGAAGCACTGTACCGTCGGAAAATCTCTCAAGGACCAGTCGAAATCGGTTTCCATCGGACGTCTCGAGCGATTCGTCGCCGACTGGGACGCGGGCATGAAGGGACTTTCGGACCTCGCTCCCGAGGATGAAAACGGCAACGCTCTGCCGCCGAGTGCGGTTTCGGGTCTGGTTGCCGCCGCCGGCGGGAAAATTCCCCCGGTTAAACCGGAGACGGGCAAAAAAGTCGCCGTTATCGGAAGCGGCCCGGCGAGCATCACCGTTGCCGCCGACGTACGCCGCGAAGGGCACGCGGTGACGATCTTTGAAGCATTTCACAAACCCGGCGGTGTCATGATTTACGGAATTCCCGAGTTCCGCCTCCCTAAAAAAATTGTCGCCGACGAGATCCACACACTGGAGCGGATGGGCGTAGAGATCCGAACCAACTTCCTCGTCGGCCGGACCCGGACGCTCGGCCAGATTATGACCGAAGACGGCTATGACGCCGCGTTTATCGGTGCGGGTGCCGGACTCCCCCGCTTTTTGAATATCGAGGGAGAAAACCTGGTGGGAGTTTTTTCCGCTAATGAGTTTCTTACCCGCTCCAACCTGATGAAGGCGTATGACCGGAAACGGGCGGCGACTCCCCTGTCGCAGCCGAAAAAAGTCGCCGTTTTCGGCGGCGGTAACGTTGCGATGGACGCAGCCCGCACGGCGGTGCGCATCGGTGCAGAGGAAGTATCCGTTGTATATCGACGCACCCGTACCGAGATGCCCGCCCGGGTAGAAGAGGTAGATCATGCGGAAGAGGAAGGAGTCCTCTTTCACTTCCTGCGCAGCCCGGTACGCATTATCGGCGACGAGAATGATCGTGTTGTCGCGATCGAAACGCTCGATTACGAGCTCGGCGAACCCGACGATTCCGGTCGACGGCGACCCGTTCCGATTCCCGGCAGCGAACGTACCATGAAGGTGGACACGGTTATCGTCTCAATCGGAAACGATTCGAACCCTCTGCTGGTGAGCACGACCCCGGAACTCGAAGTGAACAGGCGCGGAAATATCGTCGCCGACGAGCACGGGAGAACGTCGATGGACCGCGTCTTTGCCGGCGGAGACATTGTATTGGGAGCCGCAACGGTCATTCTTGCGATGGGTGAAGGCCGGAAAGCAGCAGCAGAGATCAACCGGATGCTTTCCGGAGAATAATAAGGAGAACGTATGATCGTACAGGACAACATGGTGGTAACCATCGCGTACACACTGAAAGACGCCGACGGAGATATCATCGACAGCTCGGAAGAACACGGGGATTTCCCCTATTTGCACGGATTCGAGAATATCGTTCCCGGCCTGGAAAAGGCACTCGCCGGCCACAAAGTTGGAGACACCGTCCACGCGACCGTTCAACCGGAGGAAGGGTACGGAAAACGGGACGAATCGCTGGTTATCACCGTACCCCGGAGCCAGATGCCCGACGACGAAGAGCTCGAATTAGGAATGGAATTTCACGCCGAGGACAAAGACGGCGGAGTTCAGCACGTCACGATAGTCGATTTGACTGAGTCCGAAGTGACTCTTGACGGAAACCACGAACTTGCCGACCAGGTGCTGAACTTTACCGTGACGATAAACGGAATCCGGGAAGCACAGCCCGAAGAGATCGATCACGGGCACGTGCATATCGACGGGCACCACCACCACTGACGTGACTGAAGACTATCGTGCCGCCTCAAGACGGTCAAAGAGAGGCGGCACGGCGGCTTCCACAATCAATTCCTCGATCGACTCCTCCGAAAGAAAGCCGAAGCGCGCCATGGTACGCAGAAGGGCGATCAATTGGTCAAATATTCCCCGCGTATTGAGAAAAGCGATCGGTTTCTGCAGAAGGCCGATCTGCCGCCAGCTCAAAACTTCGGCGAGTTCCTCCAGGGTGCCGTACCCTCCGGGCAGGACCAGGTACGCATCGGACAACTCATGCATCCGCGCTTTCCGCTCGTGCATTCCTTCGGTCTGATGAAGGTCGTTCAGACCCGCGTGCGCCGTCTCCAGGTCGGCCAATACCCGCGGCATCACTCCCTCGGCAGTTCCCCCGGCGGCTAAGACCGCGTCCGCCACCGTTCCCATCAAACCGGAATCCGCCCCGCCATAGATGAGGACGTGGCCCCGCCGGGCCAGCTCTTCTCCGACGATTCGTGCGTCATCGGTAAACTGCTGGTGAGAACCCGGCCGGGACCCACAGAAGATACAGATCCGCATCAGGGCACAACGACGACCAGTCGTGTACCCTCGCCCATAAACTCGGACAACGGGATCTCTATCAGGTTATAATCTTCGTAGTCGGTTATCGGTACGTCAATCCGGTTCGCGGCACTTATCGGGGTTCCGGGTACGGTAACGTGTACGGCACGAATCGTCCGCATGAGCGGCTTTCCGATCGAAACGGTGTAGAGCGCACTCGAAAGAAACGGTTCGCTCTCGTCATCGGCATCCGCGATCCCCTCGAACGGAATCACCACACCTCCGTCCAGAAGGAACGGAAAAAACGTACTGTTCAGGAGTGCGTCATCGGGTGATATCGCCGCGACAGACCGGAACGGCGCACGTGCCTGTCGTTCGGTCATCTGCATTCGCAGGTTAAAACCGTAGCGTGCAGACGTATCTACCGCTTCATAGACGGCGTGTATCCCGGCCGGAAGGGAACCAAGAAAATCGTTCTCGGTCAGATCCGCATCGGTGAGCATCGTGCTGTAATCAACCGGTTCTCCGCTCATCTGCTCGGTGATGCTGAACAGCGATTTATCGAACGTGAATCGAACGAAGCTGACAATTTCGCCGCTGCTGTTCTTTGTGACATGCTGCGCGACGTCGAAACAGCCGCCCAGAACCAGAATAACCGAAAAAATCACCATCCCGTACAGTAAACGTTTCATGTATATAGTATACCGTAGAATCTACAGGGTAACCGTCATACTGCCGCGGCCTGAATGGAGCGACGTTGTATTGTCCGAACGATCCCGTCCCCACGCATAGATCACCGTAACGGAAGTTCCCCGTACCAACGGCTGGTCCGCATCGTCTCCGGAATCAAGGGGTATCCGGAACCGGATACGTGTTGTGCCGTCATCTTCGGCACCGGAGATAACGGTCACGTCATTCGTGCCCCCCTGGTCGGTATCCGGACGATGGGCAGTCAATCGATGACCGAAGTGGTCTTCGGCGACTACCTGCTCCCCGGCAACATATCCGATAATGATATTCGCGTCTTTCATCACGCGAGACGGCTCAAACCCGACGGCAATCCAGCCGGTCGTCGTCTGTTCCATAATCACTTCAAGGTTCGTTCCGACAATCCGCCAGGCAAATACGAAACCATTGGAATTCTGTACCTGAAAATCGTCCGGGATCGTCCCGGTTGCCGCGGAAAAACCGACGACGGTGATCGCAATAACCAGTGTCAGAAATACTCGTTGTAACCGCATGTTCATCCTCCTGCCACGGAATATACTATCTTTCGGCGGCGTCGAGGACGGAAACGTACTCATACCTTTGCAGCACCGGTTCGGTAGTGTCCTACAGCTTGTGTACGGAATCATCGTATCCGTTTGCGCTCAAGAGAAAACGTGCGATTTCGTCTGTGGCAAGAGTTGATTTGTCACCCAACTCTATTCCGGGAAGGAAAATGTCGCCTCAATTGTACACAAGCTGTAGGACACTATTCACGGGCTCCCTTACGGTAAAACGGAAATTGGGGTAACATACCGCCATGGCACATATACTGATAACCAGACGAATTCCCGACGCCGGACCCCGCGTACTCGAAGCCGCCGGCCATACCGTTACAATCAACCCGGAAGATCGACCTTTTACCAGAGCCGAACTTCTTGAAGCGCTTCCCTCGGCCGACGCGGTGCTCTGCCTTCTCACCGACCGGATTGACGCAGAGGTCTTTGACGCGGCGCGCAACAGTAAAGGTTTTGCCAATTACGCGGTCGGCTACGACAATATGGACGTACCCGAAGCGACCCGACGCGGGATTCCCCTTTCCAATACACCCGGCGTCCTCACCGACGCTACCGCCGATATGGCGTGGGCACTGCTCTTCGCGGCCGCTCGTCGTGTCGTCGAGTCCGATACCGTGATGCGCAGCGGGAACTGGGGCGGATGGGGTCCGTTACAGTTCATCGGCGGTGATATAACCGGGAAGACGCTGGGTATCGTCGGAGCGGGAAGAATCGGTACGGCCATGGCTTTGAAGTCGAAAGGGTTCTCGATGAACGTGCTCTATACCGACGACTATGACAACGCGGTTCTCGATGCCACTCTTGGCGCTCGTCGCGTCGATCTTGAGACCCTCCTTTCCGAGAGCGATTTCGTCAGCGTCCACGTTCCGCTCATGGAATCGACCCGACATCTCTTCTCGACCGGACTATTCGCCCGAATGAAGCGTACCGCGTATCTGATCAACACCTCGCGCGGTCCGGTGATCGATGAGCTCGCGCTTGTCGAAGCGCTGAAAACCGGAGAGATCGCCGGCGCCGGTCTGGACGTTTACGAATACGAGCCGAAGATGGTTGACGGGTTGTCCTCGTTATCAAATATCGTCATTACCCCGCACGTTGCCAGTGCAACCGTCCAGACGCGAAATGCGATGGCCGAGCTCGCCGCCCGGAATATTCTTCGCATGCTCGCGGGAGAACGACCGGAAACGCCGATCAACGCCGGGCTTTTCGACGAATAAAAAACGGAGTCAGAATAAGACCTGAGATGAATCCTCCGATATGGGCGGCGTACGCGACTCCTCCGGCCTGCGACCCGCTCCCGAATAATCCCATACCGTTTATCAGCTGGAAGAGAAACCAGAAGCCTATGACCACCGCAGCCGGGACTCTGGTTATGAACCGGAAAAACAGAACTCGCACACGGTTTCGCGGAAACAATAGTGCGTACGCGGCGAGCACCCCGGATACCGCCCCCGATGCGCCAAGGCTCGGTACCAGGAGATTTCCCCCGATCAGTGCTGAAAACCCGACATGGGCCAGACCGGCAAGCACCCCGGTCACAAGATAGAACGCCAGATAGCGGGCGGGCCCCATCCGATCCTCGATATTGTCGCCAAAGACAAGCAGATAGAGCAGGTTTCCCAGAATATGCGCCAGTCCGCCATGCATGAACATCGACGTGAGGAGCGTAAGATACACCGGTATCGGGGTTTGCCCGAGTCCGGGTATCTGATAGCGCGCCCCCGAAAACGGATCTGCGGCGTATCGTGAAGAGGTTACGATATCGTGCCCGGTCAATATCTCCTGCGGCACCGTGCTGAATGCGTACGTAAAGGCCGTATTTTGGCCCCACCGCTGGAGCAGAGCGAATACCAGCAGATTCGCGGCTATCAGCCCCCAGGTAACAAAAGGGATATTCCGGCGACCGGAATTATCGTCACCGAGTGGTATCATCGACGTTTTGCCTTATCATGTCACAAGAGAGTATCGTTTCGCCCATGCCGGGGCAACCGTCCCGCAGTATCCTACCGGTACGTCTGGTTTCCCGAAACGGACTCTCCATACACGACAAATCGTGCCGCCGGGCCGCTTGAAAGCCGGTAATAGTCTTCATTCATCATCGAAATCGAACCGGAGGAAGAGTGCAGATCAAACCGGAGGTCTGCCGGCGCGTTCCGGAAGCTCACGTCAATGTTCCCCGTAGAAGCGGTAAACGAGACATTACCGGTAATCCGCATATCCTGCGCCACTATCGAACCCGATCGGGCTTCTATGAACGAAACACCGTGAAACTCTTCGAGGGTGATACCGCCACTGCTCGATAGAGAGCTGATTATTCCCGTACATTGCCGGATCTCCTGACCGCCCGAGTCGGTCTGGAGCTTTATCGTTCCGGAGCTTTGAGAAAGTGAGATCTCCCCCACGCGGGAGGACAAATCAATAAATCCCCTCATCCCGTTCACGCGGATATCTCCCGTAGAAGCATCCACGCGAAGTGCAACGGTTGCCGGCACGTCCACAATGATTCGCGGAGCACCGGGAATGTCGCCAAAGACCGGCGGTCGCCCCTGGACATACAGTTGCGCGCTGCCCTGCTTTTCCCGGGATTCAACCGTGAAGCCACTGGGAATATCCAGGACTTCGATCGTTGTTTCCGACGACGACCCGGCGCGTACTTCGACGTCAAAGATCGCGGCACTTATTTCGATTTCGTGGATTCCACGGAACTCGACCGTTTCCCGCTCAGGAAAACCCATCGCGGAAAGTGTTACCGGGAGCAGTATCATCAGGGCGAGCAACTTGTTGCGTACCAGTTCGTTCATCTTCTCACCTCCAGTGCCGTCATCACATCTTGATCCCGATAAAGGTATGGGGGAAGACCGTCACTCCTTCTCCCGCGACTTCGAACGTTCCGTCTCCCGAATACAATGCCGATTCCGGTACATCCAGCCAGTTCGCTCGTCCGTCAAACGAGACTCCGGCAAACACGGCGAGGTTTCTTCCGAGCTGTATTCCACCCGAAAGCCGAAGCGACGGGAATATCGTCGTGTAATCGATCGCGGTATTCGTCGTGGTATAATTCTCCGAGTACGCCATTCGCGCAAGAAGCTCGACGTCGAGATATATGGTTCCTCCCCATACTCGGGAGCCGAATCCCAGCGCGCCAAAATACTCGGGCTCCATACCTTCAAGATCATTCTGCAGGACACCAAACTGATAGACTGTGTACAATCCTCTGGTTCCGTGCTGGAACGTAGACCAGGTGACTCCCGCGTCGTCCATTGACAGAGAAAAGTCAAAGACGCCGAACCGGATAATGTTCACCAACCCCAGAGTAATTCCATCCACGTCATCGGCGATGTTGACGAGACCCAATTGCATCCCGGAAACCGAATCGGCGATATTCACCACGCCCGCCTGTACTCCGCGCCCGTTCTCGGCGACGTTCACCGTCGAAACCTGCATGCCGACGAAATCTCCGGCGATATTCACGGCTCCCGATGCCTGAAGACCGGTCAGCGGTGCCACGGAAATATTGACTGCACCGGCACTCTGCACACCCCGCAACCGATCGTCCAGGATATTGATGACCCCGGCACTCTGAACGCCTCGAACGTCGCCGTCGGTAATATTGAATACACCCGACATCTGGACGCCGGAGATGCCGCCCTGTTGCATATTTCCGATTGCCGCGTACTGGACGCCGTGAACGGGCCCTTCTCCGAAATTCAGAAAATAACTCATCGCCGCGCCGTTAATCGGCCCTGTGTACGAAATCGGCAATCCGACGGCGAAGTTCGTCAGTATACCGCTCGGCGAGCCGACCGGCTCATCCGGATATATCCGCATACCGGGAAAAACGTCGACGGTTACCGGCACGTACGTGAGCGTTTCACCCGTCAAGTCCGGACGTTTCCGGTTCGTATTCGTAGTGCTGAATGCTTCCGCGGTTGCTTTCTGGACCTCGTCGATCGCCTCCAGAGCCAGTCTGCGGACGTCGGCGAGTACGTCGTCAAGTGTGTCATCCGTTTCGGTAACTCCGTCTCCGTCCCCCCGGACCCGATTCTGTTCCAGTTCACTACCGGCAAAATCGGATTCACCCAGCAGTGCTTCGCTGAACCCGGCTATCCGGATTTCGGCCAGGCGTCGCTGTGTACCCGATACCAGTTCCACGAGGTAACTTCCCGGCTCAACCGCCAGCTGCACCGGACTCTGCGGAAATTTTTCCAGTTCGGCAATCAGCGTTCCCGTATGATCTCTCAGATATACGCGTCCGGCAATATCGGGACCCAGAATGATTGACGCCGTACGCTGGGACAGATCGGTCAATACCAGGTCGCCCGCTCCGGTGAGCTGGATATCATACGAGGGATGTTGCGGCCCGGCGTACGTCCCGGTTGTCCGGGAGAGTGTTTCCGTGAAGGCATACTGATATACCTCATTGAGTGTTACCCGACGATCATTGGTACTGTCGGCAGCGCCAAGAAGGCCCGATACGAAATAGTGGGTAAAAAACGACGCGCCGATCTCATCGGATTCCTGGCTCGCTTCGTTGTCCGAGCTCGATGTAAGAAACGCGTGTCCGCTCATCTCGGCACTGTCGTTCATTAAAAACGGCTGAGCACGAAAACCGCCTTTCAACCGTGTGAATGACCCGGAAGAGCACGAATCCAGAATCGCCACCGATACGTCGGCATCCACCTCGTGAATGAGATCACGAAGTTCCTGATAGGAAAATTGATTGTCGTCCAGCAACAATCCGTGCTCGTCGCTGTGTCCGGAGTAGTAGAGGACAAATTCAACACGCCGGGAATCCGTCTTTGCCCGGGCAACGTCATACATCAGCTTTTCCGCGGACGAGCGGATCTCTTCCGGTGACGGATCATCCAGGAGCACCATGTCGGTTCGACCGACACCACCGACTCGACTCAATACCTCGGCAACGCGCTGCGCGTCGCTGAGCGCGTACCGTAGCGTTATCCGCTCGTTCCCGCCGTCGTTCGCCCCGATGAACAAGCCGAACCGGCGTACCGGAAAGTCGGCATCCTGCCCTGCAAGCGAAAGAATCGGCAGTGTCGCGAACAGTACCAGTACGGCCGGAAGCAGCAGCTTACGCGTGAAAGAGTTCATCGTTCGACCTCCGATTTCCGTACTGTCAGTTCCGTAACATTGACCGAATCCGATGAGAATTGTTCCGCAAGCACGGCGGCCGGCCGGTCGGCAGCAATAGTCTCGGCAAGGGTCAGAATCGCACCGACATTCAGCGAATCGTGCGAGGTAACAAAGAAAAACCGTTCGAACCCGGGCGAATCATCAAGAACATAGCTGTACGGCAGCGCGACCGTCCCGTCCTGATCCAGAACGGCGTTCTCGAAAACGGTAGCGGGATAGTGAAGCGTTACCGTTCCCCGCCCGTCAACGGAAAAGATCGTTCCGTATTCTGCTCCGGCAGCGTGATAGACGATTTGCAGCGCATCGCCCGGCGCTGCAGCATCGCCGTCTTCGAGCTCCGTCGTCTGCGAGTCACCGGTGTTCCGGAATACGGAGATACCCGGATCAAGTCCCTTCACCCGCTCTACGGCGTCTCCGCCGGCTATTCCTTCAGATCCCGAACGGCCCGGCTGGCGCAGCAGGAGAACCGGAATCAACGCCACTACCAGCACCGCCGCAACCAGACCCGGAAAAATATACTCGACCGACCACCAGGCCGACTTTTCGCGGACCCCTCTGATTCCGGATTCCGCGATACCCGCTTTGGACAGAATCCCCGGTACCACGAGTTCCGGAGGAACTGCCTGCAGGAAACGCTCGTTTTCTTTCCGCAACAGCTGAGCCTCTTCGCGTAATCGAGGATCATTTTCAATCACCCGGGTCACTTCGGCGGACGACTCACCCAGCACGTATTGTTCAATATAGAATCGGGGAATGACAGTTCCATTCATCATCGTTACCTCTCTCGCAATTCCAGTCCGTCGGCACGCAAATGCCGCAGAGGTTTTCGAACCCCGGACACCGACATCCCTGTAACACCGGCCGTCTCCTCCAGTGTCATCCCATCCAGATAATGCAGCGTTGCCATCGTCCTGGTGTCAGCTTTCTGCGTTCCGAACAGTCGTTCCAGAAAATGGCCGGAAAGAATTCCGTCGGTATGGTCGTCGGCGGCTGCAATACGATCCAGGTCTCCCTGCACCGTCGGTTTCCGTATGCCGGTGCGGATTCTGTTCAGACATACGTTGGTCGCGATCGTATACAGCAGGCTTGACGGCGCTGCGGGAGTAAGCCGGGTTTTGTATCGTAATACCTTGACGAATACATCCTGCATCGCGTCCATCGCATCGTCATCGTCTTTGAGTAAAAATCGGCAACGGCGATATACCATGGGCCCGTATTTTCGGTAGTACTGATCGATATCGATACTCATCAATTACCGGCCGACCGCCACTCCGCCAAACACCAGTACTTCGAATCGATCGGTCGGATACGCATCCCATTGAGCATCCGCCGATTCAACCGCCTGGTTCATTACGATGTAGTTCAACGCTGTTCCGACGACCAAGCCACCGAAGTTCATCTCGCCGCCGGCTCCGGCATACTGATAGACCGACATTCCCGTAATCCCCGTCGGTTCATCGGCCGTCCGGACGTGGTCGTCGGCAATATTTACCCTCGCTGCCGTTCCGGTACCGACCACAAGAAACGGATCGAGAAACGACCTCGTCCCGAACAGGTGATAGCTCACGAACGCATCGGCCTTCCAGTCCATCCACCAGTCGTCGGTATCCTCCAAAAAAAGACTTTGATACCGGACGCCGAATCCCAGCTTCTCCAGTACCAGTTCCGCTCCAATACCTGCGAACGTCTCCGTCGCAACCCGGTTCCGGAATTCATCGGCGACATCCGAGATTGTGTCGGGGTTCTCCGCGAACTGTACCGAACTGAAAAGTGTGAACTGCAACCCCGGATCGGCGGGAATTGTACAAACAGATACCAGAATCATCAGCGCAAACCAGATATACCGTTTCCTCATTCTTTTCTCCGCATATGTATGAAACACCGTGACTGGAATCAGGTGTCACCACTAATGTACACTGCCGTTCGTGGATTATCTCGCAAACGCACTCGTCTACGAAGGAATGGTTGACACACATACCCACCTTTCTGCTATGGCGGACAATGGTATCGATATAGCGGGCATTTTCGGCTTCCTGAAAGAACGGAATGCCGGTCTTGTCGTCGATGTTTCCATCGATCCGTTCACCCTTCCGCTTCGCCGCCGCCTGGGTGCCGACTATCCGAATATTGTCTATACCTCGGGTATCCATCCATCACTGACGGGCCGCCCTGATCTGGAATCAATGACCCGGGAGGTATCGCGTCAGCTGGACGGCAATCGCGACGCCGAACAACCCTTCATCGTCGCCGTCGGTGAAACCGGACTGGACTGGTATCGGTTGTACGCGCCGAAACACGTTCAGATTCGCAGTTTTGAGCGCCATCTCGAATTTGCCGCCCAAACCGGGTTACCGGTGATTATCCACAATCGTGAAGCAGACGAAGATATTTACCGGCTTCTGAAAAAGCACACTCCACCGGCGGGCGGAGTGATGCACTGTTTCAGCTCCGATGCGACGTGGATGGAACGTTTCGCCGACCTTGGTATGTATATC
>JGI10211J34971_10001318_pt1 | contig 20671 bp, 18 predicted proteins | sample Etolagsediment_FD_34971 | JGI IMG/M metagenome (IMG submission 34971)
CCCCTGAAGCCAACTACCTCGATAACGGTTTTTGGGCTATGAACAAAGGCGAAGAAATTCCTGTTGAAGGGCTTAAGGTTCAGTTTCTTCAGTACATGAAAGATGTTACCGCCGAAAGTCTGCAAGGCGTTACCAGTGAAATGACCGAAGCTCAACGCGACAGCGTAATCGGTGTCAACAATGAACAAATTATTAAAAACGCAACCGAAAACACCAAGTTCAGGGCGATAGTAGAGACTTTCTACGGTGGAAATGAATACTATTTGTTTGTTTATGAAGTGTATAACGATATCCGACTGGTAGGCACTCCTCCTGAGTCGATAGGCAAATTTGGTGCAGATACCGACAACTGGATGTGGCCACGCCATACCGGCGACTTCAGCATGTTCAGGGTGTATACCGCTCCCGACGGAAGTCCGGCAACCTATGCCGAAGACAACATCCCCATGAAAGCAAAACACTACCTGCCCATCAACATTTCAGGGGTAGAAAAAGATGATTTCGCTATGATACTCGGTTTTCCGGGCAGCACCGACCGTTACCTGTCGAGTTATGGAGTAGATATGGCCATCAGCCAGTCGAACCCAACCATCGTAGACATACGTGCCGAAAAACTCCGCCTCATGCGCGAAGGCATGAACAAAGACGAGGCCGTACGCCTGCAATATGCCTCTAAATATGCCCGCACCGCCAATTACTGGAAATATTTTATCGGCCAGACCAAAGGGCTGAAAAGACTTAACGTGAAAGGTCAAAAACAACAACTGGAGGCCGAGTTCGAAAACTGGCTCAACCAAAACCCGTCAGCCAAAGCTGAATTTGGCGAAGCCCTTTCGCTGATTAGCGAAGCCTACAGCGTATTAACAGAATACGATATGGCACGCTGGTATTTTATGGAAGCCGTATACCGTGGTCCTGAAATTTTGGGTGCAGCACTAAAAGCCTCGAAACTGGAAAAATTGCTTCAGGACAAAAAAGCCGACCAGGAAGACATTCAGAAAGCTATCGATCAGCTGAAAGCAGGCGTAGATGGTTACTTCAAAGACTATAACTACGACATCGACCGCAACATCTTCGCCTCCATGATGCGCATGTATCACCAAAATGTGCCACTCGACCAGCAACCCGTTTACCTGTTGGAGATGGACAAAAAATTCAAAGGAGACTACAACGCTTATGCCGACTACGTTTTTTCCAAATCGGTGTTTTCAACCAAAGCTAAGGTAGAAGCCTTCCTGGCCAAACCCAACAAAAAAGTGCTGGCCAAAGATCCGGCTTATCAGGCCATTAACGCTTTCCTGACAAACTACCGCAACATGGCCTCTAAAACCGCTCAGGCGTACGCCAACCTCGACAAAGGAAACCGCTTGTTTATTGCCGGACTACGCCAGATGAACCCCGAAGTAAACTATTCTCCGGATGCCAATTTCACCATGCGTCTGACCTATGGTACCGTTCAGGACTATTACCCGGCAGATGCCATTCATTACGAATACTTCACTACCATGGAAGGAATCATGCAGAAAGAAGATCCCACCAACTTTGAATTTATTGTTCCTGAAAAATTAAAACAACTGTACGAAACCAAAGACTTTGGTCCTTATGGCGACAACGGAACAATGAAAGTGTGCTTTTTAACCAACCACGATATCACAGGAGGAAACTCCGGAAGCCCTGTAATTAATGGCAATGGAGAGCTGATTGGCCTCGCCTTCGACGGCAACTGGGAAGCTATGAGCGGCGATATCGCCTTCGAACCGGCACTGCAACGCACCATCAATGTAGACATCCGCTATGTCCTGTTTATTGTCGACAAATTTGCAGGAGCTAAAAACCTCATCAACGAAATGACCTTGGTAACAGAACGCCCTGAGGTTCCTGTTGAAATTATAGAAGTAGAAGAAGCCGTTGAGGTTGAATAGCCCACTGCCGAATCTCCAAAAAAGACTGCTTGCCCCGGTAAGCAGTCTTTTTTTTGGCATATTTCAGCAGGCTTTCTTTCATCACAATCACAGTATTAAGAATCAAATATAATTTACACACAAAGGGTTGGTTAGCTGAGAACTATTTTATACATTTGTGGCAGTTCAAAAAAATGCCCTATGCCCGCAGTGATTAAAACCCTTATCGTCGACGACGAACAATCTGCCAGAGACAGCATGGCGGCCTTGTTATCGCAGTCTCCTTTTCAATTTGACATTGTGGGGTTTGCTCCCGGAGCGCAAAACGGGCTCGAGCTCATCATCGACCAGCAACCCGAACTGGTATTTTTGGACATCAACTTACCTGGAAAAGACGGTTTTTGGCTTGCCCAGAAACTCCGCAAACTCAAATTTCCGATCAACATCATTTTCATCACCGCCTTCAACGAATACGCCGAACAAGCCTTTCGTTATGCCGCCTTCGACTTCCTCACCAAACCCATTGATATAGACAGATTAAACGAAACCATCCAACGGTATTTATCCGATCGTGCCGACAACAAGTTCACCGAAAAACTCGACAAGCTAAAGAAATTCCTGAACCAAAAAAAGCTTAAAGTCGCGACTCCGGATGGTTTTAAACTCATCCCCCACGACCAAATTATATACTGTGAGGCCGAAGGTAATTATACCAACCTGTTGTTAGCCAATGGTATTAGGCAGGTAGTAAGTGCCCAGATGGGCAAGGTGGAAGAATTACTTGATGATGAAAACTTCATCCGCGCCAACCGTTCGGCACTCATCAACACCATTTACCTGGAAGAATACCAGCGCAAAGCCAAATTAATCGTCCTCTCCGATGCCATTCAAAAATTTTCGATTAAGCTGTCCTCCTCCGGGATAAAGAAGCTGAAAGAACTGGGGTTGTAGTTACAAGCCCGGTTTTGAGGAGATTGTCGCAGTAATAGTTTCTTTCCCTTTATAAAAGCATTATACCTTTTCCAAAGTTTTAAACTTTGGAAAAGGTCTACCTTCCTGCTTCCCAATTCATGTTGTAATCAATTTTTGGCTATAGCTAGCGATTTTTAGAGTAAAAACACCTCAGATAATGGTTAAAAACACCCAAAAACGAGCCTTAAAAAACAGGCAAAAATGGGGTTTATACAAAAAAAGGGGGGTTCATACAGAAAATAGGGGTGTTTATATAGTTGTTCAGAAAAGGTTTGGAATAGCACGAAAGTATACTTTAATTTGTTACTAATAATGAAATCACCCTTATAAACTAAAGGTAGGAAATTTGGCCTCCTCTTTCTGATCTTTTTGATTAGAAAGAGGAGATAAGGGTTGATTTCACAAATAAAATCAATGAAATGAAAACGTTAAAAATTCTTCTTCTAACCCTTTTAGTAAGTTTAGTGCATGTTGCTTCGGCTCAAGTTGCCATTAATAGTGATGGTAGCGCGCCAGATGAATCTGCTATACTTGATTTGAAAAGCACAACTGGTGGACTTTTATTGCCAAGAATGACAAATGTACAGCGTGATGCAATAGTTACTCCAGCAGCAGGCCTAGCAGTTTTTAATACTGACGAAGAAGCATTACAAATTTATGATGGTACTTCATGGAAGTATCTTAGCCTTGGTTCATGCGTTCCCCAGCAGCCTTCAAGCATAACGGGCAACAATTATCCCGGCTGCAACCAAGCAGGAGTTACCTATTCAATTTCAGAAGTAGCATGGGCAAGCAGTTATAACTGGACAGTTCCGTCAGATGCCACAATTGCAAGCGGACAAGGTACATCAGCAATAACAGTTGACATGGGTACACAAAGCGGAAATGTGAGTGTACGTGCCGAAAGCGGTTGTGGAAACAGTGCATATCAAGATTTGCCAATAACGATTGGCATCCCGGCGCCACCTGGCACAATAACTGGAAATGCTTATCCTGAATGTAATGCAACAGCAATAGCATATTCAATTGATGCTGTAAACGGCGCCTCAAATTACACATGGACAGTTCCCTCAGATGCCATAATAGCAAGTGGACAAGGAACAACAAGTATAACTGTAGATTTTGGCACAAACTCCGAAAATGTTAGTGTACGAGCCGAAAACAGTTGTGGCAATAGTAATTATACTGATCTTGCAATTAGCATTGGTATTCCTGCACAACCGGGTACTATTTCAGGCAATATACTACCTGAGCCAAATGCGACAGGAGAAACTTACTCAATTGTTGCTGCAAATGGGGCAACATCATATAATTGGACAGTTCCAATAGATGCAACAATTACAAGTGGACAAGGAACAGCAAATGTAACTGTGGATTTTGGCACAACCTCAGGTAATGTGAGTGTACGTTCTGAGAATAGTTGCGGAAATAGTGAATATAAAGATTTGGCTATCGTTTTTTTTACTTGCGGAGATCAATATACGGATAACCGTAACGGCCAAGCCTATGCCACGGTTTCAATTGGAGATCAATGTTGGTTTGCAGAAAACTTGAATATTGGAGTTCGGATTGACAAAGCTAACCCACAAACTGATAATGCAACCATTGAAAAATACTGCTACGGCGATAACGATGATAATTGTACAACATACGGGGGGCTATATCAATGGGGGGAAATGATGCAATATACGACAACAGAAGGGGTGCAGGGCATCTGTCCTGATGGTTGGCATTTGCCTAGTGAGTTGGAATGGGTAGAGCTAACTGATTACCTTGGAGGCACAAATATTGCAGGTGGCAAAATGAAGGAAGCCGGGACAACTCACTGGGCATCTCCAAATACTGGAGCCACTAATGAAAGTGGATTTACGGCTATGCCTGGAGGTTTTCTACAAAGTGACACTGATAATAATTTTTATCAGATCACAAAATGGGGTGTATTTTGGTCATCTGGTCAAATTTCAAGCACGAATGTAAATGCTAGATACTTAATTTACAATGAAGATAATGTTGCTATTTATTCTGTTTCAAAAGAGAGGAGTTATTCCATCAGATGCCTTAAAGATTAAGTGTGAAGCGCCCACTCTCTCGTCCGCGGTGCGCTGTGAGTAAAGAGCAATCTTTACGTAACTACAAATAAGATGGTGGAACCGATTCTCTCTCGTCCGCGTTTGCAACGCGGATGGGTAAGCCCATTGAATCTTAGTAAAATTAGTATATCTGACATAAAACACTAAGTCCTATGGTAAAAATAAAACTCATTCTGCTCTTTATCTCATTTGGTAGCCCGCTAATTTCCTCAGCCCAAATCACCACCCAGCAAGTCCCCCTCGCTCCCGCCAGTTTGAAACTGGTGGGCTTGTATCCCCCTCACTCGTCCGCGTTTGTAACGCGGATGGTTGCCTGATTATCATGGCGTCCGCGTTGCACCTGTCTGCCTTAGGCATGAAACGCGGAGGAGAACTGGGGTTTTTAAATGTTGGCTGCTTAAATACGTGATTCGTTTTTACAGATTTATTGATTAAAAGTTTAATAATCGCTTCCTTTCAGTAATCCTATTTTGTTTCTGTTGATTGTACACACATAGACACTATATATCTTTTTGGCCAACGAATAATTGTCAAAACAAAATCAGATATAGGCTCTAAATTATTCTATAACTTCCAAATCAAAGGTGCCACTTATAGAAATGACTTCATTATTATCATATCCTACAGCTGAAAAACTAAAATTTCCTTTAATGTTATTTCCTTCATAACTTGTGATTGTAAAGAAACCCTCTTCAGTAGCTGATGATGTACCATAACTAGTTACTATTCCTGTTTCAGGGGATGAAGTAGCATAATACCCATAACTATAAGATATCCCATCAATAACATAGGTTCCTGCACCTGTAACATTAACTATACCGATACTAATTTCTTCATTTCCTTCCGCACCACTTCTTCCCTCAAACCTTAAACAAGGAATATCGTTACAAGCAGTTGATACAGCATAGGGTTCAAAATAAAAATCAATGGTTTCACCATCTATAGTAGCTACAAAAGCACCAGGCTTATTTATATTCTGTTCAGGCTCTTTGTCACTACAAGAGAAGCTAATTAGAGTGATTAAAGAGAGTATAAAGAGAAATTGAATCTTTTTCATCATTAGTTTTGTAATTTTTAATATTTTGACAAATAAGTAAGTTTTATAAGCATTCCATAATGCTGCAAAATTAGGTTATTACCAGTTATTTTCCTGTTAAACATATGTTAAGTTAGTTATCCTAATGTTTGGAAGTAGTAATTCTACCTAGCTTGCTAACATTAAAAATTGCAGGAAAAAAATATCCTAACACCGTCTAACCCCCCTCGCTCCCGCCAGTTTGTAACTGGTGGGCTTGTATCCCCCTCACTCGTCCGCGTTTATAACGCGGATGGTTGCATAATTACCTTGGCATCCGCGTTGCAAACGCGGACGAGAATTAGAAAAGAATTAGACACAACTTGATAACCCGCACCCACCGACTTCACCTCAAAGCTCCACCAATCCGTGTTTTATGGCAAATTTAACAATGTCGACGGATGATTTCAATTTCAATTTGGTTATGATGTTGTTTTTGTGGGCGTCTACAGTGCGTACGCTGATTTCGAGACGGGAGGCAATTTCTTTGTTAATGTAACCCTCGGCCACGAGTTGTACGATTTCTTTCTCGCGCACAGTCAGCAGGTTGACTTTCGATTCCGGTGTGGCAGGGGTTGTCGGGCGACTCATCATCCCTTTTAGTAATACCTCTGATATGTGTGGGTCAAGGTAAAGATGTCCGTCGTAAATGTCGCGTATGGCTTTCAAAAGCACTTCCTTCTCCGTGTCTTTTGGCAAATACCCTACTGCTCCTGAGCTGATGGCGTTGTGTATAAACTCTTCGGTGTTGTGCATCGATAAAATCAAGACCTTGGTATTCGGAAATTTCTCGCTGATTATCCTGGTGGCTTCAATGCCATTCATGTCGGGCATGGCAATGTCTACAATGGCGATATCTGCTTGTGTTGTCTCCAGCTTCTCGAGCAGCTCACGACCCGAGGAGGCAGTACCAACCACTTCTATGTGCGCCACGCCGACAAGCAGCGAATTCACCCCTTCGCGAAACAGTTGGTGGTCGTCGGCCAGGATTACCCTGATCTTTTTTTGGTTTTTAATCATAGTCTGTCGTTTTTTTAACAAGGAATTTCTATGGCTATACTTGTCCCTTTTCCGGGCTCGGAGCTGATGGTGAAATGACCCCCGAGCAAATTGGTTCTTTCTTTCATGTTCGAAATGCCATTCCCCGAAAGGATGCGCTTTCTTCCCAAATCAAAACCTTGTCCATCGTCCTGAATCTTTAAGCAAATTGTCTCATTTTTACCTGAAAGCCCGATCAACACGCTGTTGGCCCGGGCATGTTTCACCACGTTGTTAAGGGCTTCCTGCACAATTCTATACAGGTAAATTTGCAAGCGCTGACCAACCAATTCCTTGTCATCAATTCCGGAAACAAAGGTAACCTGAGCTGGTCCGTTTTCGGAGGTTTCGATAGCTAAGCGCTTGATGGCTGCCTGCAGACCAAATTCATGAAGTACCGCCGGCATCAGGTGATTCGAGATATTACGAATTTCGTTTACCGTAACGCCGATAAGCTCACGGGCTTCGCCTATAAGCCGGGTATTTGTCTCTGATTCGCAACCGGATAACTGATCAAGTTTCATGCGTGTGGCCAAAATAAGCTGCCCGAGTCCATCGTGCAACTCGCGCGACAAATACTGCCGCTCATCCTCCTGGGCGTCAATCATGGAGGTGGTACGGATAATTTTTTCGTGCTCAATGCGCTCCGATTGGTCTTGCAGGGTTTGCGACATCGTGTTAAATGCCTCTACCAAATCGCCAATCTCGTCCTGTTGTCGCAGTGTGATGGTTTCTCCATAGTTTCCCCCCGAAATGCTATCGGCCGCCAACTTCAACTTCTTAATGGGCATCATGATCCAGGTGGCATTGAAAATAACTATGCCTAACAACAAAAGTCCTATGATAATGGATAAATACAGGATGCTGTTGCGCAAAATAAATATCGGAATCATGGCTTCGTCTTCGTCAATTTCGGCCAACAACACCCAATTTAGCTGAGATACCTCAATTCGATTAAACGAACTAAGCACTTTTATCCCCCTGTAATCGGAAAAAATGTCCGTTCCGTTCAAACCTCCCAAAGCCTTTTTAACCCCTTCGGTTTGTACCCTCATTTTCATTACCGCATCGGCCTTAAAACGCGAATGGCTACGCATTAAAAAATCAGGACCAACCAAATAGGCCTCGCCTGATTGTCCCAACCCATTCAACGGGTTGTTGTCGAACATAATTTTACCAAATTCTGACAAGGGCACACTTAAAACAATGAGTCCAAGTTTGATGTCGTTTTCGTAAATCCCGCTGATTAACAAAACCTGTGGATCGCCTTCCTTTTCGGGATGACTGAATTCCTCAACCAGAACCTGTTCCTCCGATTCAATTCGACTGTAAACCTCTTTAAGCCAACCCATTGCAAAACCCGGGAGGGTGTCGTCACTGATGGGTATTTGCTCCACCGTTGCCGGAAAAGCAAAGTAACAAACCGAGGAATAACAATTGGAGGTCTCGAGGTAGGCGCGCAAAAAATTATCGAAGATTACCTGGCTTACTGTATCGGTTTTGGTGTGCTGTTTCGTTCCGGCCATGAGTCGTAAATGCGCCAGCGACTCCTTGTTACGTGCCATGTTGCTTGCATCATTCATCCGTTGTTGCAAGAAATTGTTGATGCGCGTGGTTTTTTCTGCTCTGACGAAGTTCAACTGATCGAAAGTGCGCCCGATAAGCGCTTCTTTTGCTTTTGAATAAAAAAAGGTATCGATGACCACCAAAGGCAAAAGACTTAAAACAAAAAAATTTATAATCAGCTTTTTAGTTACTGACACCCTACGGTTAAGCATGTTGCTTTTTTTTGGCAAAGCTAATGAAATCAACATAATATAGATTGATTATTATTAACAACAGGTTCTTGCAAGGAATTTCCGGTTTATTAACTTTGCGCCACCAAAACTAAATTTTATGCCCTACACGATAGTCTGGAGACCGGATGGTGTCATCGTCCGTTTTTTCGGTATTGTAACATTCGAAGAAAATATGGCAGCGAATGGCCAGTTATACGGAGATCCGAGATTTGAATCACTGCGGTATCAAATCGCTGATTTTAGTGAAGTATCAGATTTTCAGGTCTCTGAAAAAGAAACCTCCATCATCGCACAACTTGATTATCAGTCAACACGATGGAACAGCCACGTAAAAGCCGCTCATGTTACCCGAAACAAGACCATTATTAAATTAATCGATCTTTACAAAGAGCAAATGCAAGAAACGTCCTGGGAAATTGGACTCTTCGAAACGCTGGAAGAGGCTTTGGATTGGGTAGAGAGTTGATACAACTGCTTATTCCGGCTTACCCTCAACAACGATCACAATCTCTCCTTTTGGAGTTGATTTTTCGTAGTGTGCCATCACCTCCAAGGCCGATCCTCGGATAGTTTCTTCGTAAATCTTGGTGAGTTCGCGCGACACCGCTACTTTTCGGGTGTGCCCAAAAAATTCGGCAATCTGCTGTAGGGTTTTCACCAGACGGTGAGGAGATTCATAAAAAACAAGCGTGTAAGGTAGTTCAGCCAGGTACTTAAGCCGCGTTTGCCGTCCCTTTTTATGAGGAAGGAATCCTTCGAAAAAAAACTTATCGCACGGCAACGATGAATTGACCAACGCAGGAACAAAAGCGGTTGCTCCGGGTAAGGTTTCAACTTCGATCCCCTTTTCCACACAAGCTCTGACAAGTAAAAACCCCGGATCTGAGATGCCGGGTGTGCCTGCGTCCGTAATCAAAGCCATTGTTTCACCACCTAAAATGCGGTTTACCAACCCTTCAAGCACCTGGTGCTCATTAAATTGATGGTACGACTGCATGCGGGTTTCGATCTGAAAATGATGCAGCAACTTGCCACTTGTCCGGGTGTCCTCGGCCAGTATGGTTTGAACTGATTTCAAAATTTGAACCGATCTGAAAGTCATGTCGTCCAAATTTCCGATTGGCGTTGGAACGAGGTAGAGTCCGGTATTTTTCATGTCTGACTTCAAAAAAGCTTGACTTTTAAAGATTAGTTACGGCTAGTATTTCCTGAAAACAATTTCTTTCAGCTTTACAAAAGCCGGCAAATCTTCTTTCCATTGACCGGCCACCTTTAGTTCGATAAGGTAAGTTTCAGCACCCTGTTTGGTTTGCATGGCGTTCAACTCATCGATAACCCGGTTATACCTCGACAGATCGCCTTTAAAGAGTTCATTTAAAAACAAAAACTTCTCGTTTATGCCGATGGCCGACCTGATGTTTGTGATTTTCTCCTTCTGCATTTTGCCGGCCAGGCTGTTGTCAACTGTCGGTTCGGCCAGGTAATCCGCTGAAGCGGAAAACAAATCCAAGGTAGTTTTTACCAGTTCCGGCTTTGGTGGCTTAGGGCCTTCTTTTATCACTTCCGGCTTGTGTTCTTCAGGCAATGGCATCGGCTCAGGTACTACAGGGCTCGGTTTATCCGGCTCAGGAATTAGCTCCTCGGCAACCGGCTTTTCCTCCTCCGCTTTCAATACCGCTATCTCTTCCTTAAACTCTACCTGAGGCACACTGACTTTCTCAAGCTCCACGTCTTCGGCCAAAGGAGGCTGAACAGGCACAGGCTCTTTTTTGAAAGTCGTTTCAGGTGGTACTTCCGTAACGGCCTTCGGCTTCGCTACGACAGTCTCGGGTTTTTCGGTTTTGAGAGGGCTTTCAGGCACGTTCTCAAACGAAAGTACCAGGTCGTACAAATCGAATATTTTTTTTCTGAGCAATTCCAAATCCAGCGGATGGATAGTATAACCTACGGGTTTTAACCTGTTTACATGCGCTTTAAACGTATCCAGTTCCAGATTTAAGTTCAAGAGAAATTTTTCTTTATCCATTGGTAAAAAGTTCCTTACATTTGTTTCGTTCAAAAGTAAAAAGAATATTGAATACAAAGCGATGTTTCTGGAAAAAGACCGAAATATAAATGTAAAATCAGGCTGGATCGAAATCATTTGCGGTAGCATGTTTTCGGGGAAAACCGAAGAGCTTATCAGGCGGCTAAACCGGGCACGCATAGCCAAACAAAAAGTGGAGATTTTTAAACCCGCTATCGACACCCGCTACGATGAAGAGAATGTGGTTTCACACGATGCAAAATCGGTTTCGTCAACTCCTGTTGAAAACGCCTCACAAATTCTGTTTTATGCCGAAGAATTTGAGGTAGTTGGAATTGATGAAGCCCAATTTTTTGATAATGAACTGGTAAGTGTTTGCAATAAGCTGGCCGATCAGGGAAAAAGAGTGATTGTAGCCGGACTCGACATGGATTTTCTGGGGAAACCCTTTGGCCCTATCCCCTTGCTGCTGGCTTCGGCAGAATATGTTACAAAAGTACATGCCATCTGCATGCGATGCGGAAGCCTGGCGAGTTACTCGCACCGCACCACACAGGATCAAAAACTCGTGCTATTGGGCGAAACAGATGCCTATGAGCCGTTGTGTCGAAAATGCTTTACTGCCGCCAGAAACCAAACTGAGAAAATTGGTGACCGAAAATAATAAGGCTTTCCTTGGTTGGTAAGGATAAATGAATTACCTTTGGAAACAATACTTCTAAGCTCATAGTATGTTAAAATCTTCAATGTCAATTCATACGGACTTTGCTCCGGCAGAACGCAGTTCCGATAAAAAAATACTGGAACAAAACACCATGTTTGGCAAAGCCGAAGTGTTGAGTAAATTGTTAAACGTTACCTCAACCATGGTGGCCATTCTGAACAAAGAAAGACAGATAGTGTATGCCAACAAATTGTTTTTCCAAAAACTGGGTGCTGCCAACCTGAATACTTTGATTGGAAAAAGACCCGGTGAGGCCGTGTTTTGCATTCATGCCATCGAAGCCCCGGGAGGCTGCGGCACAACAAAGTTTTGTACCGTATGTGGCGCAGTAAATGCCATCCTGGAAGCCCAAGAGGGCGCTGTATCAATGAAAGAATGCCGCATAACTACTCAAAACAGCGGAGCTCTCGACCTCAAAGTAACAGCCACTCCCTACGAATGGGAAAATGAGCCTTATACAATTTTCGCTATCGAAGACATAAGCAACGAAAAAAGAAAACAGGCTCTAGAGCAAGTTTTTTTTCACGATATTTTAAACGCAGCCGGAGGTATTTCGGGTCTTACTTCGGTACTCGAAATAACCGAAGATCCACAAGAAATGGCCGAAATGGCTAAAATTATTAACAGGGGAACAAATCACCTGATTGAGGAAATAAAATCGCAACGACTACTCACTGCGGCCGAAAACGGTGCCCTGGTACTCAACTGTAAAAAAATCGCCTCGCTCGAAATACTACAGGATGTGGCCTCAATTTATGCCAATCATGAGGTGTGTACTAATAAATTTATTCATATTCAGTCAGATGCTGAAGAGGTTGAGTTTAAATCAGATCATATCCTCGTTCGCCGTATACTTGGCAATATGCTCAAAAATGCGTTGGAGGCGACTATGCCCGGCGATACCGTGACGCTGGATTGTAAGCGCAAAGACGAGAAAATAGCCTTCTCTGTTCATAATAAGGTAGTAATTCCATCAGAAATTCAATTACAGCTCTTCAACAGGTCCTTTTCTACCAAAGGACTTGGCCGCGGTATAGGCACTTATAGCATGAAACTGTTTGGTGAAAAATACCTGAAAGGGGAAGTTGATTTTTTAAGCACACCTAAGAAAGGGACTACGTTCTTTTTGCGCCTTCCGGCAGAAAATCCCGATTGTGGCGCGGTGAAGTAAAAACCCACCATAATTGATAACCAAACTCAGACCCATCCGATGCTCTGAGCTATTGAACAATTACTTTTTTAATAGAAGTTTTTGCGTTTTCCGACTCAATGTAATAATAACTGATGCCGGCAGGTAGCCTCTCTGTGCCAACAGTTACAGCCGATTGATCGGTAGAAATGACTTCGTGTTTGATCACTTTCCCTCTAAAATTAAGCCAATACAGCTCAGATGACTGTCCTTTGAAATCGTCGGGGATGGGTATATTAATAAATCCGTGAGCCGGATTTGGAAAAGGGTTAGCATTGGAATTTGGTGACTCCTCCTTTACTCCATTCCATTTGCCTGGAATGGAGTATACGTTGGTAAAAACAGAATAAGGGCTTACCGAAAAGTCGTACACAAAACACAACAGCTTCGACAAATCGTTTTCCTGGTTATAAACCGTACTGTAACCTCCATTCGGAAGGTTTAAAAAGGTTACCCCTACTTCGTTAACAACTTTGGTGGTATAAACCAAATATCCCGAGGTGTCGGAAGTGCTTCGGTACTCATAGAAAACCACCAACAATTCTACCTGATCGTCGTTGTTGAATAACCTGGTGGATACATAAGCCACTTCGTACAGGGTTTGATTATCGGGAACATCAATAGCAATGCTTTTGTAGGTGGTATAGTCATCGCGGTAAATGGTGCAGGTATTTAACTGGTAATCTATTCCGTAATACATTTCACCAAGGCCATCGAGCTGCACAGAATAAACGGCTTTATCTAAAGAGGCCTCCAAATTTACCTGTCCATAACATATGTGAGAGGACATAAATAACACAAGCAAAAAGAAAATATTTCTCATTTGAACATATGGCTTTCAAGTTTTAATATTTACAAATGTACGGTTGTTTACCTTAACATTACACAGGCAATCTGAGTTTTTCTTACAAGGAACAATGATCAGCTTAAATGATGAAAAAACCGTTTTTGTTTTTTAGGGAAATGGAACTACCAAAAAAAACCACAGCCATTTAATTTTTCGACCAGGTCAAAGTGGCAATATATTCTTCAAAACAAATTCTTTTTCAACACGATAGGCCAGTACAATTGTATATTTTTTTGGCATTCCAAATCAAATCATATTCTCCGAATTACATATGTTAAGTTGTAGATAACACTTTTTACTATCTTTACGCCCTCAAAAGTTAGCTGTAATTAGTCTTAATAAACTGAATACATGTCAATTAAATTGAAAAAGATATGATCAAGAAAATTTTGGTAGCCAACAGAGGAGAGATTGCTGTGCGGATTATGCGCAGCTGCCGAGAAATGGGAATCAAGTCTGTGGCTGTTTTTTCGGAGGCTGACCGCCATTCGATGCATGTGAGGTTTGCCGATGAGGCTTATTGTATTGGCCCTGCGCCATCAGCTGAGAGTTACCTGGTTATCGACAACATCATCGAGGTGGCCAGGCGCAGTGGTGCTGATGCCATCCATCCCGGTTATGGTTTTCTGTCGGAGAACGCAGCATTTTCTGAGCGTTGTGAGAAGGAGGGCATCATTTTTATTGGTCCTTCGGCTTATGCCATCGATACCATGGGCGACAAAATAACCGCCCGCAAAAAAATGCAAACCGCCAATGTGCCTGTCGTTCCGGGTACTACTGAGCCCATCACCGACCTGAAAGAAGCTGTTCGGGTAATAATGGAAATAGGATTACCTGTGATGGTAAAAGCCAGCGCAGGAGGCGGTGGAAAAGGAATGCGTTTGGTTAAGAAAGAAGAAGATATTCTGTCTTCGGTAAGCGCAGCCCGGTCGGAGGCTAAAGCAGCTTTTGGTAACGATGCCGTTTATATCGAAAAGTACATTAACTCGCCACACCATATTGAATTTCAAATTGTTGCCGACAAGCACGGCAATTGCGTCCATTTGTTTGAACGGGAATGTTCTGTTCAGCGTCGTCATCAAAAAGTAGTTGAAGAAACGCCCTCGCCAATTATGACTGAGGCTGTACGTCAGGAAATGGGAGCTCATGCCGTGGCCGCTGCCAAAGCCGTGAATTACAGCGGAGCAGGTACCATCGAATTTATTGTTGATGACAACCTCAACTACTATTTTCTGGAGATGAATACCCGCCTTCAGGTTGAACATCCCATCACCGAAAGGGTGGTTGGCGTTGATCTGGTAAAAATTCAAATTGATATCGCAAACGGTAAAGAACTGCCTTTCAAACAGGAAGATCTGAAACAACATGGACATGCCATTGAAGTACGTATTTACGCCGAAGATCCCGACAACAATTTTATGCCCAGTCCGGGGATGATAAAACACATTACCGAGCCGCTTGGCCTAGGCGTACGTCACGATGGCTATGTGTATGCAGGCTACGAAATCCCGATTTATTACGATCCCATGATTTCGAAACTTATTGTTTGGGCACAAACCCGCCAGGAGGCCATCGACCGGATGCGAAGGGCATTGCATGCCTACAAAATTACCGGAATCAAAACGTCCATTCCCTTCCTGAACCGCATTATGGAAGTCCCGGCATTCGTTGAGGGTAAATACAATACCCACTTTATTCAGGACCATGAAGAACAACTTAAACCAAAGGAAAACGCCTCACAACGACTTAAAGATGTAGCAGCTATCACCGCCTTTTTTGATTACATGAGTAAAATAGAAAACACCAAAAAAAGTAAATACTGCAAACGTCCGGTAAGCAATTGGAAAAATTATGGCCGCGCCACTAACCTGAAAAAATTATAACATAAATCAACTTAATTATGGCTTACGAAATTAAACTTAATGAGGAGGTTCATCAAATTGAAATGTGGGCTAAAGAAGGAAATCTGGCCGACATTAAAATAGATAACCGACATTATACCGTTGATATAGTTGAAGTTGAACACGGTGTTTACTCCATTTTACTGGATGGCATTTCCTATAATGTTGAATTGCTTCCTACCGAAAACAAAAAATATCTGGTAAACACATTGTACAATGCTTTCGATGTGGAAATTATTGATGCCGAAACCAAATACAAGAATAGCCGGAAATCAGCGGAGGCAGAAGACAGCAACTACATCTCGACCCCGATGCCGGGAAAAGTAGTGAAGATTTTGGTAAATGAAGGGGATCGGGTAAAAGGAGGTGATACGGTAATTATTGTCTCGGCTATGAAAATGGAAAGCGAGTACAAAGTTGTAAAAGACCGCCTTATAACAAAGATCCTGGTCAAAGAAGGAGACAATATCGATGGCCATCAACCACTCATCATGCTGGAATAATCAGCTCCAATTTTAAAAATTATTTTGAAAACCTATAACAGTTAATACCATGTCATTAAAATCGAAAATAGGACTGCTCGAGGAAAAAAGCCGCAAGGCAGAATTAGGTGGAGGACAGGAACGCATTGACAAACAACATGCTGCCGGACGGCTTACCGCTCGCGAACGCATTGAATTACTGCTCGATCCGGGCACTTTTGTCGAAATAGATAAGTTTGTAACCCATCGGGCCACAGATTTCGGAATGGACAAAACCAAATTTCTGGGCGATGGCGTGGTAACAGGTTATGGCAAAATTGAAGATCGGCTCGTCTATGTTTTTGCACAAGATTTTACTGTCTTTGGCGGATCGCTTAGTCGTGCCAACGCCGACAAGATTATTAAAATAATGGATCTGGCCATGAAGATGGGAGCCCCTGTTTTCGGGCTAAACGATTCAGGGGGCGCACGCATTCAGGAAGGTGTTGAAAGCCTTGCCGGTTATGCCGACATTTTTTACCGCAATGTACGAAGCTCCGGCGTAATTCCCCAAATATCAGCCATATTAGGACCTTGTGCCGGTGGTGCGGTATATTCTCCGGCCATCACCGACTTTATCCTCATGGTAAAAGAAACTTCCTATATGTTTGTTACCGGTCCTGATGTGATCAAAACCGTAACCAATGAGGAGGTAACCAAAGAAGATTTGGGTGGGGCAATGGCCCACAACAAAAAAAGCGGGGTGGCACACTTTACCGCCGACAACGATGAACAGGCCATGATGATGCTTCGCGAGCTGATGAGTTTCCTGCCTTCCAACAACATGGAAGACCCGCCTGTGAAAATATGTACTGATGACCCAAAACGCCAGATTTTCAAGCTCGATGAAGTTGTGCCGGTTGACGCCAACAAACCCTACAACATGTTCGATATCATCATGCCTGTTATCGACAATGGTCACTTTTTGGAAGTACAACCGCATTTTGCACAAAACATCATCGTGGGATTTGCCCGTATCGGCGGACGTTCTGTCGGCATCGTAGCCAATCAGCCTCAGGTGCTGGCCGGCGTTTTAGATATCGACAGCTCAACGAAAGCTGCACGCTTTGTCCGCTTCTGTGATGCCTTCAACATACCCCTGATTACTTTTGAAGATGTGCCCGGATTCCTGCCCGGAACAGCACAGGAATTTGGTGGCATTATTAAACATGGAGCCAAGTTGCTTTATGCTTTCGCGGAAGCTACCGTTCCCAAAATTACCATCATAACCCGCAAAGCCTATGGAGGTGCTTACGACGTAATGTCGAGTAAACACATTGGTGCCGACATGAATTATGCTTACCCAACCGCTGAAATTGCCGTGATGGGGCCCGATGGTGCTGTCAGTATTATATACCGCAATGCCCTTAGCGAGGAGGATAGGAAAAAGGCCGTTGACGAATACCGAAACAACTTCGCCAGCCCCTATAAGGCAGCTGAATTAGGATATATCGACGAGATAATTTATCCACATGATACACGCCGTAAAATTGTTGAGGCCCTCGAAATGACGGCCAACAAATCGGCAAGTAATCCGCCGAAAAAACATGGAAACATTCCTTTGTAAAAAGCAGGTAACTAATTAAATCAACTACCGATCATGGATAGCAATAAGCCTGTTGTTGTGCAAAAACGTTCACTAAAAATGGTGATGGAACCAGGCATCTATTTTTGGTGTGCCTGCGGACGTTCGGCTAACCAGCCGTTTTGCGATGGAAGCCATCGTGGTACTTCATTCAAGCCTCAAAAAGTGGTTGTTGAAGAAAAGCAATTGGTTAAGTGGTGCATGTGTCGCCATAGCGCTGAAGGTGCTTTATGCGACAACAAACACCGCGAACTGGATTAGTTTACCGCAGAAGTGGATCGTCAGGAATACGCTGTAGGTTTTTCATCTGGAAAATGAATATACGCTTGGCTGACTTTCCTCCTCGTTGTATTTCGATGGTGTCGGCAGGTATCACTTGCTCAAAATAACTACGCATCAAGCTGTCGGGAGGACGAAAGTCGCGGCTGTCAGTAATATAATAGGCATCATTCCCAGTTACAAACCCACCCTCAGCGCGGTTAATCCACGCGTAAACGTGTATTTTATCGAGCGTGCCGATGGCCATGCTTTTTAAATTGGCCGGTGTGGCCGCGTAATAATCGTAATTGGCCAACGGAAACCAATTGTTCCCCACCAGAAAACTAGATGGAAGCATCTCGCCCGTTTGTGTGTCGCGCGAAACAATTTGCCCAAAAACTTTTCCCGCTTCACGGTAACCAAACATGTCGAGCGAAGGATCATCTTCACCCAAATTTTCATACGTCGTGGTGCTATCCAGTGGAATAAGGCCTGTCCTTATTTGAAGCATCCCCAGGATTAAAGTAAAAATCAACAAGGCCAAGGCCGATTGAATAATCCCCGGAATTGTTTTCAATGAAGGTTTGGCTGCAAGCCACACGGCAGCCAACGGAATAAGGGTGGTATAACCCGGTGCGGTCCAGTGTGGTAAGGTGCTGCGAAACAACGAAAAGAACAGAAAAACGGCAATGAGCGGAAGCCCCATAAGCAGGATAACCCTGGTTTTTTTGGGGTCAGCGGCAAGCTTTCCTTTAAAAGCAACCCCAACCGCCAAAACAATTAAAACAAAGTTTATCGGATTATTATACAAAAACTCGCCCATTATTTCCGTCAGGAAATAGTCGGGGCGAAAAACAAAACCGGCCGTGTTTACCCGGTTGCCATGAAAAGTGAAACTGACAAAATCGTTTTGTAAATTCCATATTAATAACGGCAGCATCAAAACAGCAGTGATGGCCAGGGCATAGTAAAAATACAGGCTTTTGAGCCAACGGCGGTTGTAGATCAACAGGTACAAAACCGTGCCTCCCCATAAAAAAACCACGGTGTACTTCGACAAAATGCCCAAGCCCAGCAAGAGACCCAGTATGAGGAAGTTTTTTCTCGCATTACTGTTGTCGGGTGAAAAAGGCAAGGTTTGAAGCATAATCAACAACGACCACAACCAAAACAATCCTTGTGGCGTGTCGGGCAGTATAAACGTTCCGGTTATTACAAAACAATAAACAGAAGAGGTATAGAGCAAAGCTGCAAACCAACCGGCTCGCGCATTATAAAGGTTTTTGCCAATTAAAAACATGATCCAGGTGTTCACTGAACCCAGAATTACCGAACCCAGACGAATGAAAAACTCGTGGCTAAACAGCAAATCCAAACTAAACAACCGGATGGTCCATCCCACCATCAACGGATGATCAAAATAAGACCAATCAGGATAAAGGGCATACAACCGATAGTAAACTTCATCATTGCCCAACTCAAGCCACCCGGCTAACACACCCCTGACCATGGCCGAAACAACAATCAGCAGCATCGCATAGTTAGTATAATTCGGGGTTTGGGCTTTCATCTCGATACGCTTATTTAGTAACCCGTTTTGATAAAAAGCGTCGCAAAAAATAAGCAATAAGGAGTGCTGTTATAAAGTACCCAATCCTTAAATAGAGCGTTTTGGAAGGGTCAACAGAAGCTGTTTTTTTTGTTGAGATTTTGTCGCCACTGTAACGGATAACGGGATTCAGATAAAAGACACTCTTATCGAAAAATTCTATTTCGGTGCGCATATACGGTTCTGTATCAGGGACAACGAAAGCGGCCTGGGTAGTATCAGACAGCTGGTAAAGCAAGCGCCCGTTCTGCCCGATAAACCGGATATTTGCGGCAGTAGTATTTACCGACACAAAAAAAGTATCGCTGTTTAGGCTGGCGTTTGTGAGGACGGGCAAGCTTCTCGACCGCAGGTATTTATCCTGCATGGGTTCGTCGTTTATTCTAAAAAAGTCGACACCTATGGCGTTGCCTTGTTCTAAGGCCTCCATTACTTTTTCCCTTTCGTCGGAGGGCGAATTGATCAGGGTAAAACGGCGTCCTACTTCGTTGCTGTTGGTTACATCATGGGCATCATCGTTGGCAATAATCCAGGCCACCTGTCCCGAGGAAAGCGCTTCNTCCCAATGGTTTATGCTCACACGCATGTTATTCAGCACCTCTATTCCTTCGTAATTGGTCAGGTACTTCATGTCGNTCAGNGTATAGCCNCCACGCAACAAAGGGTGAGCGAGCACCACAAAACGTGTGTCTTTATCAAGTAAATCCAGAATCCACTGTTTCATGCTCAGGGTCTGCCAAAAAAGCAAATCTGTCCAAAGCACTTTTTTTGAATCGATACACACCTGATGCGTTTTAAAGATATTGTAACCATGCTCATAAGTAGGTATATACGCCCGATCGTCGCTTTTAAAAGTGTTTATTTTCTGGTAATCAGACGTGGCTACATGATCGAATCCCAACTGGTGGTATATGCTATCGATAAGGGTATTGGTGTTGTCGCGTCCCGAAGTCAGCCCCATCCATGCTTTCGACTGAACCTGAAAATTGTATTTCAGCCAATTATCCGAATGCATATGCTGATAGGGGTTGTAAAGTTTGTTTCCTGAAAAAGGTACCGGCCCTGAAAACTGGTAGACAGGGGCAAGCAGATAAAACATGATTACCACGCCCAACACAATAACCAGAAACGTAATT